>Ga0265297_10010860_pt1 | contig 11312 bp, 12 predicted proteins | sample Munlanlwell13791_FD_192502 | JGI IMG/M metagenome (GOLD analysis project Ga0265297, IMG submission 192502) | Leachate microbial communities from a municipal landfill in Southern Ontario, Canada - Leachate well 137-91 | ecosystem: Engineered > Solid waste > Landfill > Unclassified | place...
TTATGGAATAATAGATACAATAATTTGGAACACTGTTCTCTAGGAGGTAAAACTCCGAACGAAATACTTGCTCAGGCGATAAATAATTAACTTTAAAAAACCGCCAAATGTGTGTGCCTAAAACATTTAAAACTATTATTTTATACTGTTTAAATATTGACAAAACACCAATATCACTTCATATTCTAACTACTTAGATTAATCTAGGTAGTTGAACATTATGATTGAAATTGTAATAGGAATTCCTTATCGTGACTCAAGTGGTCTTATTGCTAGAACCTTGCCTCCTGAAATTTTTGAAACTCAGGTCTTCGCAGTTGTGGATGACCGTGATCCAAGAAGTGTCCTAGAAGAAAAGGTATATCCACAACACATCTGGACACATGTTGGCCATAACGGAAAAATAAGTGAGCGAGCAGTCGCTTACTACGTTGAACAGTTGGGGTACACTGTCACTTCTGAATTAACAGAAAAAGTATTAACAGAAGACGAAAGGAAAAAGATTGCCGAAGCGAAAGAAAATCTTCTCGCTGCAATCTCTACCGATGCACAACAAGAATTCCAACCATAAGAGAGGTAACTAAAGCTTTCCTCTCTTTTTTATACTCAAAATCAGCTTGCATTTCAAAATTAAAAATAGTATAATAGCCGAAGAGATGCTAGACATCCCCATACTTTAATTAACAAGAGGGGAAATGCATCAATAATCTACTAAACAAACAAGCACCTTTTTGCAGGTGTTTTTATTTAACTATTAATATGAGTAATTATCTTAAAATACCACTAATAACAATCTACATTTATGCCATTCCTATATTAATGCAATATGGTTTTAATTCGTACTATGGCATTCCACCAAACTTTATTGATTTTTCCATAAAAGAAAACATTATATTCTTTTTTCAACTATCTCAGCTTTTTCTTGGGATTAGTACCGCTAATGCATGGATATGGACAATTCTTATAATATTTATACTAATAATAGCCTTAATTATTAAGCTTTTTTTTAATAAATTTAAAAAATTATTTTCCATAATACTACTTTTAATTCTAGGTTCAACACTTTTTGGATTTTATTACTTTGGTGATTTTATAGCCAAAAATAATGATTTATTCTATGTTCTCTTGCCTAACTGTTCAGCAATAGGACCAGAAAAATACATAGCACCTATAATATATAACGATAAAGCAATTTTTATTACTGTTGACGATCAAAATAATTTAAAAAGCGGATTTATTGTTAAAGAAATTTCGGATTTGTCATGTGCAATAGAACAAAGAAAGGTAGGAAAAATAAAAGAAAATAATTAGTTGTAAATATATCAATTAGTAAATTTAACCACCCATTTCTAATTTGACACAAAGCTCGTGATAGTTTATATTGTCTTCAGCAAAGGTGATTACAAATGAAAAAGAGATTATATTTGGCTGGGGGACTTTTTAATGCAGGAGAGAGGATTCACAATTTATACCTTGAAAAAGTTCTAAAAGAGCTGGGGTATGAAGTTATTCTCCCTCAAAGAGAAGCCCTCAAGCACTTTGATGGGGAAAAGTTTGATATTCCGAGCATAGTTGAAAGTTGCATGCAATCATGCTCTAATACTCAAACTATTTTTGTCGGCAATCTGGACGGATCAGATTCAGACAGTGGTACCTGTGTAGAGTATGGTATTGCCATTATCTCTACCAAAAGGGCGATTGTCTACCGAACAGATTTTAGAACAGCAGAGGACCGAGAGCTTGGTGTAAATGCAATGCTCAAAGCAAAAGGAACAACTTTTATTTATGAGCCGTGCTACTTCACCGAACTTGATCAAGTTGAATCCTATTACAAAGGATTAGCAGAAAAAATCAACGAAGTAATAAATCACATTATCAAGGTCAAGGATTAGCAGAAAAAATCAGCAACACAACAAAGTTAATCAATCAAGATTAACTCTTTTTTTTTACAATCAACAATCTCATTTACTTTTTTATTATAAATAACATATAATACTCTTAATATAAAACTTTCATCAAAATATGGAAAATAAGGATATTATAACTATTAAACAAAATTTGGAAAAAATATATTTAATAGGGAAACAACAATCAGAAAAAAATAGCGAAAAATACTTAAAAAGGGTAAGCTGGGGTCTTGGAAATTACGCAACAGTTAATAGCTTAACGAGAAGAAAAGAAGCTATAATTGTTGATGAATTATGCAACGGTGATAATTTTTTTCGCCAAAATATTGATCAATACTGGATTCTTTACAAACACGCTTTAAATATTTTAGAGGATCCATCGTTACAATTCTTAATGAGGCCTCTTATGGAGTTATGTTACTTGCGAATAGTTTACTATTCTTCTAGGCCAAGTGAAGATCAAGCTCAGCTAATAGTCAAATACTGGCTTTGTATTTACGGAATACTTAAAGATGACAAAATTTATACTTCATTATTAAAACATCTAACGAATCAAAAGGATTTTATAAATTATACCGAACTAATAAAAAATGATTTCCCCGCAGTTGAATTTCATAAAAAATTACATCAAATTTCATATTCAATAACTAGAATAGAAATTAGCAAAGAAATAGAAAAAAGTATTAACGATTTATGGGGAGGAAATGCTCCCATGGGAGAAGGGATAGATATTCAATTCAGATCTATGTCAATGATACTTCATGCTCATCCGACAAATATTAAGCTACTTGACCTAGAAGAAAATAATTTAAAATATTTATTACGCTGTGGGAACATAATGTACACAACAGGAATTACAATAATTTTGCTATGTGAAAAAAATGGATGGACAAATGAAAATCAAAAGGAATTAATAGAAATTAAAAATACTTTCTATGAATTCCTGAAAACATTATTCTTAAAAAGTACAAACAGTTCAAAGAATCATCATAATTATTGAATTAGCTTTAAATTTATTTAGTAAGTTTAATATTTGCATTCCAAAACCAAAAGTAGTATAAATAAACCAATGAGACGCCAGACGTCCCCAATTATAACCTTAACGAAAGGAGGGGATGTATCTGCAAAACTCAAACTCTAATACCGTAATTATTAATACTTAATAACAACTAAGCACCTTTTTTGAGGTACTTTTTTATTTTTATTAAAGTTAGCGATATATGATCAGAATAATAAAAATGATTAGCTAATTTATGGAAAATAATTACGCCTTCATTGATAGTCAAAATTTATATCTAGGGACTTCGAAAGATATATATGATAAGAATGGGACACTAATACGCTTAGGATGGAAGTTAGATTTTGAGAAATTTAGAATTTACCTAAGAGACAAGTACTTTGTAAATAAAGCTTTTATTTGTATTGGATATGTTCCCAAAAACCAATCACTATATGCTGATTTACAAAAATGGGGATACATATGTATTTTCAAGCCAACACTTAAAAAACCTGATGGAAATGTAAAGGGGAATGTTGATTCAGAAGTAGTTCTTCATTCAATGATCGAATATCAAAATTACGACAAGGCGGTTATAGTTTCAGGGGACGGAGATTTCTTATGTCTAGGAAAATACCTTTTAGAAAATAATAAACTTAAAATAATACTAGCTCCAAATAAATTTAGCTATTCATCGTTATTAAATAGCTTGTCTGACGAAAAAACAACTATTATAGACTTCATTGACCCCCTGAAAAAGAAGCTAGAAAAAGGTTTACATAAATAAAAAAGCCCTCGTCGGGACCACCCCCTTAGAGAACTTTTTCGTCGTGATATTATTATACTATGCCTTTTATTAAAAATTGTCAACCTAATTATTAACTAAGAAGTGTAACAAGACATCAGAAAAACGACACTCCACCAAATTTGCATTCCAAAACTAAAAGTAGTATAAATAAACCAATGAGATGCTGGACATCCTAAGTACAAATTCTATGAATCTCAAGAGAAGGTCTAATTCAAATATTTTAATTAAAAACTTAATCAATAATTAAGCACCTTTTGCGGGGTGCTTTTTGTTTCAGAACAATATTAAAAACATGAAAATAACAAAAAAATATTTCTTCATTTGCTTGCTTTCTACATTATTAATTTCTAATATTGCATTAGCAAAAGATTATCAGGCAGATCAAGGATATTCTGGAGCATATAATATTTCAAAAGGAAAAGGAATAACAATCGCGGTTATTGATGCCGGAATATGGCAAGAGCACCCAGACCTAACACACTCAACATGGATAAATCAAAAAGAAATTAACCAAAATGGAATTGATGACGATAATAATGGTTACATCGACGATTACTATGGATGGAACTTTATAGACAATAATTCAAATATGGCTCCAAAAGAGAATCATGCAACAAATATTGCTGGAATTATTGCTGCCCAACCAGACAACGGTATTGGTGTATCAGGAATTGCCCCCGAAGCAAAATTAATGTCATTAATTGCTTGTGACAAATCTGGCTGCTCAAGAGACGCAGTCATTAAGGCGATAAAATACGCAACCGACAACGGAGCAAAAATAATAAACTTAAGCTTAGGAGGAAGAGGATATGTCGGATATGGCTCAGAATACGACGAAGCGATAAAATATGCCTATTCTCATGACGTTGTCATAGTCGCATCTGCAGGAAATGGAGACGTAAGCTCCCTTCAACAAATCGGACAAAACCTTAACTTTATAAAAGCCTCTCCTATATGTAACGAACCAGACGATATAAATATGATACTAGGAGTTGGTGCAACTAAAAAGAATAGTAACGATAAAACAAGCTGGAGTAATTACGGAGATAAATATGTTGACGTTTGGGCTAGCGGGGAAGACTTAACATCTACAACAGTGCCTTTATTTTCGGACGGATATGGATACGAAACAGGACTTGACGGAACATCCTTTTCTGCACCGATAATATCAGCATCAGCAGCGGTATTAATGTCGTCTAATCCAAAACTAAAAACATATGAAATCATTAATCTAATAAAAAATACCAACCCTTTTAATATAAATACTCTTTTAACTAATACAATCCATACATCTCCCTGTTCAATTAGTTATTTCTATAAAGAAATATCAAACGGAGAAACTATATTGCTTAATTCAAAAAATCTTAATTCAAATATAAAATATAGTTTAAAAAATAAAACTACAAACAAAACGACAAACCTTGATATAAACAACATAGAAGTGTTAGATGCTAATAAATTTAAAATCAACACATCAAAACTAAACCTTGAAGAAGGAACGTACATATTACAAACTGACAACTGTCAATCCGAAGTATCTTTTTCTATCAAAGGTGCACCCAAGATTACTACCTCAAACTCAGACATTAAAACAATAAAACCATTCAATCAAATGACCAGAGAGGAACTAATAAGCTTCTTGCTTGACTTTATTGCTAAAAAATATGGAATATCCAAATCATAAGATTCAAGTTAATTAAAAAAGTATAACAAAACCAATGGAGATACTGGACATCCTAATTTATAAATTCCATGAATCTCAAGAGAAGATCTAGCTTTAATATTTTAATTAAAAACTTAATCAATAATTAGGCACCTTTTGTGGGGTGCTTTTTGTTTATTTATATGAAAATACAATACTTGTTATTACTACCAATCGTTTTATTATCATTTTTTTTAATCACGCCGGTTCAGGCTCGCAGCGGCTGTTGTTCTCATCACGGCGGGGTATTAGCCAGTGGATGTGGATGTAAAGACGGAACATCATTATCAGCAACCTGTGCACCATATTATACTTGCAAAAAGGTATTAATCACAGCTAATCCAGAAGTTAAAAAAAGCACAGCCAACATCTGTCATAAAAAGGGGACGACCTATTACAATCAAACCAAAAAATACACTTCTTATAATTCAATAAAAGAATGCATTAAAAGTGGGGGGCGACTACCAAAATAAATACCTCGTTCATCTATTTGCATTCCAAAACCAAAAGTAGTATAAATAAACCAACGAGACGCCAGACGTCCACTTTTATTTATTAACAAAAAGGGGAAATGCATCTGCAAAACTCAAATCTCAATATTACTATTACTAATACTTAATAACAAACAAGCACTTTTTTGAGGTGCTTTTTAATTGCATAAAACATGAAGATTTATTAAAATTAATTAAAAATGAATACTACCAAAGAAGAATATCAAAACATGGTAAGAGAGATTGATATAGCAATCGCTGATATTGTTGATGAATTTACACAAACCACCAAGCTTTTAAATAACAATAAAGATCTTATAAGAATAAGGCTATTAGTTAGTTTCTCTTTGTTGGAGGTACTTTGCACTATATTTAATCAATATTATAATCATAAATTAAAGGACAAAGCTTTAATGAAAAAATTTATAAAAGAATATTGTCTAACTGATAAAAATAGAGATTACAAAGAACATCCTTATTTAAATAAGATAGATGAAAAATATCTATATGAACTTCGCTGTTCAATAACTCACGCTTTTTCACTTCCTGAACAAAAAGGCAGTCTTGCTGTTAGTTTTCTCAATGGTTCTGAAAATGTTCCTATTATAAAAAAATTTGAAAAAGGATTTGAAAACAAAGGACTTAATCCAGTATTTATTTCCCCCGATTCTTTAATAAAACTTTTCACAAAAGGTGGTATGATTCTAGTAGAAGAAATGCTTCCCGCTGTTGATAATCCAACAAAAGAACAGTTCGAGTCTGTTCAAAGGGTCTACAAAGAAATACTTAGGCGTGGGTCTAAAACAATTCCTATTGCATAAAACCTAACGTCACTCTTTATATTGTCTCATTTTGCCCAATCAAATCAACTAACAAACACTCCCACCCAAAAAGGGGGGTGTTTTGTTTAAAAGCCAACACCCTCTACACTTTTTTGAAATTTTAAGCTATTATAAATATACAATTTAATAAGCCTAACCCTTACTCACATAAGGCATGGCGCAAACCCGACCAAGAATAAAGTGCTCTTCATCAGAACACCTTGGTCGGTCATATCTCGAAAGGGGTATGGGTAGCCGAAAGGCTATCGCTGGTGGGGAGCTTTTTGTTTCCCACAAAAATAATTAATTTAAAACCGATCAAGCAACATGAAACCTCTAATATTTATTTAGCAACTCACTTTGTGGGATTTTTCTTTTTGATAGAACAAATTAATAAACGTAAGTATAAAAATATGGAAAAATATATTTGTACTGATTGCGGATATCAAGGTAGACCTACAAAGATAGGCAAGATAAAGATAATCAAAGAATTACTTATTTGGTTTTTATTTAGAGTTGTTGACGTTTTTTATTTTTTATGGAAAACATGCCCAAGATATAATACTTGCCCAAAATGCAAAAATAATAGTATGTTGGAAATCTTTTATATGGAATTTCCAACATACTACTCGCTATACGCAAGAATATATACGTTAGCTTTTCTTTCATTGCAAAGAACAAGCATTCAAGATACAGAAACTCAAAAATTAATACTCAAGGAGATAACCATTCTTTTTAAATTTATTGGCAATCCAATAGATTTGGTATTACATGAGATAGAATCATTTTGTAAGCTAACAAACCAAGTCCTAATATTGTCGGAAAGTGAAGACTTTGAAGTTGTATCACTTGCGATAGGTGTATTGGATAGATTAAATATTCCAACAAATAAACAAAAAGAGGATATTGATAAAAAGATTGCCGACTACATTAGCAGTATTAAGAAAACGAAAGAGGATCAAGAAAAAATAATCATCAAAACATTAGGAGCAAAAAGGATAATACAGCTGTGCAACAACCAAGTTGCCAAGAATGCATTATTAGAAAGAACGAAAGCAAGCCCTAATTTGTATATAATGTTAAATGCCCCTATAAATTTTTTTAATACCCATGAATTACAAAAAATATTCCAAAGTCTAGTACTTGCAAATAGGGCAGGCCTCATAAAACTGATTAAGCATTTTAACTACAAGCTACCCATAAAACTAAAAGAATATACTTGTTTCCTAATGATATGCTCACTATATTATGATTTACCAAATTACAAAAGAACAGAAGTGTGGCTAGGAATAATAGAAAAACTAGGCATCCCAGAATCACATATTAGCGAACTGCAAGTTTCGTTAAAAAATATCTACTATACGCAAGGGACGGAATATAAAAAGATGATAGAAAAATTTATCCAGCGTAACAAAAAATACATCAGGTTATCATCTCAACAATTCTTAAAGAAAAACAAAATATAAATTTCATCAAGCGCCACCGAGTGCTTTTTTATTTACCCCAAACACCGAGGTTCAACCTTTTCCTCTTTGTCATTCCAGAGTAACCATCTGGAATCTAATAAAATGTTCAACCTTTTCCTCTTTGTCATTCCAGAGTAATCATCTGGAATCTAATAAAAGGTTTCATGTTTGCGCGGAAAAATATTTATCTCGCCGAAGCCTTAAAACATGGACAGAACTACTAATTCAAATATTATATATTGACAATTTTAAAATTTAAACTAATATAAAATTGTTCAGATAAAAGGATGGGCTTGGAGCGCCTTTTTAAATGATATATCGTGACAGTATAGATAAAAAGGAAACTAGGTTCAATTCCTAGTAATCTGGTTTGAAGAAGAGACTTAAAGCATACAGCGTAAAGAGGAGACAATGAAATTTGACTTTTGAGTCAAATAAGAGTCAACGGTGAAATACTCTTTCTTAAGCACTCTTCGGATAATCTCTGAATGCATATAGGGAATGTTCAATCAAAACATCCCCTTTTTTTCTTTTCATTAACTTCAAAGGATCAACCTTTTTTATCTCGCCGAAGCTTTGGCATAGGCGGATTGACAAACTCCAAAATTATGCTAAATTTTAATTAGCCAAAGTCAAAGATTTTGGAGGAGAGAACTGATTATGGAATTGTACATTGAAATTATTATAATGATTGTGTCAGGATTGTTTTTTGGTTTCATGGCACGCGACAAACAAGAGAAGCAAAAAATAAATCTTGGCTGGTCTTTGCTCGCTGTGGTTGCGGGATTGTTTTTTAACGGATTTATGCCCCTGCTAATCACTATATGGTGCGTAATAATATGCTACATTCACTTCCATCAAAAACAAGATTGCAATACTAAACTTTGGACATCTTTAACATTTTTTGTAGTAGGAACAGTGTTTTTTTACGCATACCCCTTTATCCCAGCCACAACAGAAGTTGTTGAAACTGAAAATATTAGCTTAACAGCCCTGCACAGTACAGTCGCATCCAGCGGGGACTTTCTTTTAGGAATCGGAAATGTAGAAGGAAAACTTTATTACGTTTATGGTTATATGAAAGGAGACGAATTTGTGCAGGAACTAAAGGTAAAAACACCAAACGTCCACGTGTATCCCAATAGAACAGATGGGGGAGGTAATATAATATCCTACCAATCTTTCAACGTAAGAAACACGTCTGCATGGCCCATTAATTTGCTTTTCAATGGAGCCCCCAAGAAGATGAAAAAAGATTCTTGGACGGATATTCTTATCCCGCCAGACAGTATTATCCAAGAAATAAAGATTTAGTTTTTTATGAAGTGTCTATAATTAGACACTTTTTTTATTTTCAAATTTGCGATTTTCATTTTTATGGATATAATAAAAATATGAAAACAACTAGCCGAACGGTCATTGTATTTAAATAAGAAAGGAAACTTTCTTAATTCTAAAAAGAAATCCCCAAGCGGGCGATTTTTGGCAACCATAATTAATTAGACAAATTACAATTAACTTATGGCACTTTTATTTTTAAATGCACTAAAAAAATGACTAATACAAATATAAAAATTAAGCTTGAAGATTTGGGTTATAATAATTTTTTTGAATCAAAACAAAAATCCTTAGGATTAACAGAATATAGAGTAGCTAGAGTTATTGCTGAATACAAAGAATCGTACAAGGTAAAAGATACAGATGGGGAATACTTGGCAAAGATTACAGGAAAACAAATGTTTGAGGCTACAAAAAGAGAAGATTATCCAGCTGTTGGAGATTGGGTAGCGATAACCATACCTAGCACCAAAACAGCAACCATCCATCAAATCCTACCAAGACAAACTATACTCAGTAAAAAATACAGCAACAAGCAAGACTCTCAAATTATTGCTACGAATATTGATATTGCTTTTATTGTTGAATCAATGAATAGAGATTATAATCTTAACCGATTTGAAAGATATCTTGTTTTGGCAAACGAAGGGAGAATTAAACCAGTAATCATACTGAATAAAACCGACTTAATTTCAGTAGAAGAATTAAATCTAAAAGTAAATCAGATAAAAAATAGATTTAATAATATTGACGTTATCTCAACTAGCACAATTACTGAGCAAGGATTAAATGAATTAATAAGATATATAGAAAAAGGAAAGACTTATTGTTTTATAGGTTCATCTGGTGTAGGAAAATCATCCCTAATCAACAAACTGCTCAGAAAAAACGAAATTAAAACAAAAGAAATCAGCGACACAAAAGATAAAGGAAAGCATACAACTACAACTAGAGAAATGTATTTCTTAGAAAATGGTGGAATTGTAATTGATAATCCAGGAACAAGAGAAGTGGGAATAACAGATGCGAGCAGTGGCATAGAAAACATTTTTGATGAGATAACCGCCTTGTCCAAAAATTGCAAATATGCCAACTGCACTCACACACACGAATCTGGATGTGCCGTTCTAAAGGCTGCTGAAACAAAAAAATTAGACAAAGAAAAATATTCAAATTATATTAAATTAAAAAAAGAAGCTGAATATTACGAAATGACTGATTTTGAAAAAAGAGGGAAGGATCGCAACTTTGGAAAGCTTGCAAAGAAAACATTAAGCGAATTAAAAAAATACAAACCCTAACTCACAAAAACACTCCCATAGAAAGGGAGTGTTTTTTAGAATTAAGTATGTCCAATACAAATTGACATAAATAAAAATATTACATACTCTATAATTAAGTTCATTGGAGAAAAAATGTACAATGTTGTACTCAGAAAAAATACTTTTAGTAAGATTATTTGGGCTGTATTTAGCGACGAGGATAGTTTCAATCATTGGTGCGAAAAGGATGAAAATCTAAAAAACAATATTATTGAAAAGGGGATTACCAAAGAACGCGCAATTGAATTATGCTCATCTGACTAAAAAGACAATCAAACATAATCTACTAAAGAATATCCGCTAAAATTTAGCGGTTTTATTTTACAAAAAAATTGTTTTAGGCACACACATTTGGCGGTTTTTTAAAGTTAATTATTTATCGCCTGAGCAAGTATTTCGTTCGGAGTTTTACCTCCTAGAGAACAGTGTTCCAAATTATTGTATCTATTATTCCATAATC
>Ga0265297_10010862_pt1 | contig 11310 bp, 17 predicted proteins | sample Munlanlwell13791_FD_192502 | JGI IMG/M metagenome (GOLD analysis project Ga0265297, IMG submission 192502) | Leachate microbial communities from a municipal landfill in Southern Ontario, Canada - Leachate well 137-91 | ecosystem: Engineered > Solid waste > Landfill > Unclassified | place...
CGCCGCCGGCACCCCCGTACGTTGGGGGGGGCTGGAAGGACCCGCGGCCTCCTCGAGGCCGCCCTTGCCTCGAGGCGCGCCGATCGCCCTTCCCCCGACCCGTAAGTCTATGCCGAAGTCGGTGCGCACCATCGCCCCCTAGACGGTCGGAGAGGGCGGCCTGTCGGGGTTGGCGGGCGACACGACCCGGCCGCCCCACTCGGCGCGGCGGATCCAGGTCTCCGGTTCGTCGCCGCGGTAGCGGCGCACCGCGGCCGCGGCGAAGGCGAGGATCTTCGCCTCGAGGGAGTGGTCGCCCCACTCGAGGACCAGGTAACGGTTGAGCAGGAGCAGCGGCCCGAAGGACCAGAGACCCCACGCACCAACCCCGTCCTGGTAGTCGCCCTCGCCCGGAGGAGCACCGGGCCGGGTCTGGTCCCACCGGATCCCCCACCATGGTTCGAGGTCGTCCTTGAGCCCATAGGTGAGCATGGAGAGCGCGACCGACCGGGCGATCCCGAGCGCACCGGCGACGCAGAGGCGATGCGCGGCGACCAGACCCGCGACCCCGATCGCCTCGAAGGGCGGCCGCCACCCGTCCGCCTTCGGCCTCCAGGGGAAATGCTCATGGGTCTCCCACCGGAGCGGCCGGACCAGGCCCTCCTGGACCTGGCGGCCCGACCACTGGCGCGCGATGCACTCCTCTTGCCTCGCGGCGACCAGGCGGCCCGCCGCGGTGAAGATCGGCCCGGGCCCGGTCGAGTAGTTCGTCATGGCCCAGTTGATCCAGAGGAGCGAGAGGCCGACCCGGCCGACCGCCCGGGCCGCCCGCATGTCGTTCGTCGAGGCGGTCCTCTCGCTTGGGAGCGTGTATTCGAACTCGGCCCTCTCGACGATCTCCTCGACGAGGGAGAGGAGCATCCTCGACCCGGTGAGGAGGTAGGTCCCGACCTCCAGGAGGGGGGAGAAATGCTGATCCTCGAGGCCTTCCCACCCCTCGGCCTCGAGCGGCCCGTCCGGCTTGCCGAGGCGGTCGGGCGAGACGCCGGTATGCCAGTGCGGCCGTTCGGATAGGAGGATCAGATCCGGATGGATGCCTCGCGACAGGTGCGCGCCGCAGGCCTCGCGATGGTGGACCGGCCTACAGGCCATCCCATAGGTGGCCGAGTAGCGCGCCGGGATCAGGAAGAGCGGTTCAAAGGGGATCAAGGCCTGGCCGAGCTTCGCCACGCCGAAGGCGTTCTGGTCCCCACTGTCGGCCGGCCGGCGCGGCGAGAACGGGACCTCTGCCCAAGGCGAGATCTTCCCCCCGTCCTGGAGCGCCTGGGTCGCGCCGAGCAGGCGCGAGGCATGGGCGCGGCAAAGACCGACGACGTAGTCCTCGATCCGCGCGAGCTCCTCGGCCGAGAACTCGGGCCAATCGTGGCCGAATGGCCCCCAGTTGCCCTTCCAAGCGTCGACCATGCCGACCAGGCGATAGGGGAGCTCGCCGAGCACGCCGCCGGCGAGCAACCACCCGGGCCAGGTCGGTAGCACGGCGACGCGCCCATAGAAGGCGAGCGCCTGTCCGTCGAAGATCGAGCAGTCCTCGGCCAGGATCCAATCGTGCGGCGTGGCCGGGCGCGCGCCACGGAGCGCGCCGTCGTCGATCCAGAGCGGATCGTCGGACCGGAGCGCGATGCGGAGGATCCGCTCCTTCAGGTGCGAGACTTCCGGCGAGGAGTGGACGATCAGGAGCTCGAATTCGCGGATCTCCTGCTCGACCCATTCATAGCACCAGAGCTCCACGGTCCAGGCCGGGCCGAGGAGCGCGACCGCCTTGCGGACCTGGAGGATCCGGTCCTGATAGTCGACCGGCGCGGCGCCGAGCTCGAAGGTATGGGACACGTCGACCCGGTCGGTCCGGACCTCGAGGGTCAGCGTGCCTCCGCCGCGGAAGGGCCGGGTCTCCTCCGCCCGGCCCGTCTCCTCGAGCTTCGCCTCGAAGACCCCGGACGAGGGGAAGGGCCCGCTCCCCGGTTCGCGGCGCGCGTGCCAGTAGCGGAGGCGCCCAACCGCCTTGCCGACGATCACCCGCCACTGCCCGGCGATGAGGATCTCGCCCTCATGCCGATCGATGAGCTCGATCGCCGGCGCGGTCCCTGAAATCCACCGGTGCGATGGCACCGGCGACGGGTTCTCGAGCTTGATCCTCATTTCGCCCCCCCGATCTTGAACTCCTGCTCCAGGATCTCATCGATCTTGTCCTTGCCCGCACCGCCGAGCAGGTGGACCCGGAAGGCGTCGAGGTCCTTTGACTCGACGATCCAATAGCCGGGCATCTTGGTTGCCGGAAGGCGCCGGCCGCGGACCCCGACCCGGATCCACCGCCAGACACTCTTCCAGGAGATCTTCCCCTTCACCCCCGGGATCCCGATCTGGTCCCGGACCTCGTTCAAGGTCAACCATGCCATAGCTCCTCCTCGGCGACGGTTCGGACCGAGATTGCCAGGGCTGGACAGGATTCGCAAGGGTCCGACCTTCTCGCCCATGCGCCCAACCGGCAACGGTGGACAGGGCCGCCCGGGCGGCCCGCGGTCGGACAGGAGCTCCCTTCGAAGGCGTGCAAAAAAGGGCGGCGCCGCGGCGACCCGCCCCTAACTCAAGGCCGCCGCGACGCCGAAGGGAACGCGAGGATTCTACCATCCCACCGCCCGCCCGGGCCAGGTGCCCCGGAGGCCCCCCTAGAGGCCTTTCTTGACCAAGGCGAGGAGATCGAGGTCGGGCCCGATGTAGGCCTCGGTCACTCGGATCGAGCGGTGACCGAGCAGGCGCGAGGCCACGAGCGCGCCCCAAGCGGCCGCGGCCCGGGTCGCGAAGGCATGGCGGAGGCGATGCGGCCCCCATGGCGCGGTCTTCGCCCGGAGGCAGGCGCGCCGGATCGCCTTCGCCACGGCGGCGGTCGAGTAGACCTCGCCGGGCGGCCGGGCGCCCGCGCCCCCGCGGCCCGTGCGCACGGCCTCGAGGCAGGGCGCGAAAAGGTAATCCTCGGGCCCTCGGCCCCACCGCTCGAGCGCGGCCTGGAGGACGGCCCGGGCCGCCTCGTCGATGAGGATGATCCTTCCCCCGACCGCCATGGTCTTGTGACGCCGCGGCCGGTAGATCCAGACCTCGCCCGAGCGGTCGACGTCGCACGGCCGGAGGATCGTGAGCTCGCCCATCCGGGCGCCCGTGTGCCAGGCGAGCTCGACCATCGCGGCGACCATCGGAGGCAGGAAGGGGAGCACCCTGTCGACCTCGCACCGCTCGACCGGGAGCACGGGCGGCCGGTCGACCGTCCCCGGCGCGCCGGCCCGATAGGGCCGCGCGCATTCGATCGCCGGGACAACCGTCCCCTTTGCCCATCCCTGGGCCACGACCCACCGCGCGAAGGCGCGGATCCGCGAGGCATGGGCGTTGATGTAGCGCCTCGAGAGGCCGTAGTCGCGCCACGAGGCCATGATCGAGGCGACGTTGAAGGCGGTCAGGGCGGCCTCGAGCGAGACGTCGCCCAAGCGGAGCACGAGCGGCCGGAGCGCCCGGGCCCGGGCGGCGACCTCCGCCCCGCTCGCCCTGGCCCGGGAGAAGACCAGATACTCTAGGACCGCCGCCTTGGTCTTCACTTGCCCTCGCCGATCAGGTCCGGAGTCCAGTCGGGCGCGCCCTTGAGAAGCGCCGCGCCGCCCCCCTGCACAAAGCCAGGCAGGACACGCACCGCGCCCATGATCGCCTCCAGGTGCCTCTCGTTCTCCTCGCGGAGCGTGTCGCGGAGCAGGTCGAGCGCGTCCTCCTCCGGCGCCCGGCCGGGCCGCGAGAAGAAGGCGCGCAACCGCTCGTCGAGCGCGCCGGCGTCCCGTTCGGACCGCACGCCGGGAAGGGTCCGGCCGCGCCCGTCCTTGATCGGCAGTCCCAAGGTTTCGAACTTCCACCGGTTGCGGAGCTTCGCCACGGCAACCAGGATCTTCCGAAGGTCCATCGCCGCGAGCGCCGGGTCCTTCGACCGCACGCCGAGGAGGAAATCCTCGGTCGCACGCCGGGAGGTCGTTCCAAGGACCTCGCCCTTGAACCGTTCGCAAAGGTCGCGCATCGGCAACCGCCGAATGATCTGCTTTCCCATCGTTCCCTTGACCCTTTCTTGAGAGGAAAAAGACCCGGAGGGCCGCCACCCTCCGGGAGGGGGAAGAAACCAAGGAGACCGCTTCTCCCCCCCTATTCTCCGAGCCTTCGGGCCAGTTGCGCCACGACGCCGCACAGGTTCGTCGCGGCATCCTCGAGGCGCCCGAGCAGGTTGTCGAATTCGTCGAGCGGCACCAGGACCCCGCGCTTCCACGCCGCGCCCTGGGTCCCCTTCGCGCCTCTGAGCTCCGCCGCCGCGCCGCCCACCGCCTTCCCGCCGTGGGAGGCGGCGCGCCGTTTCGCCACGGGCGCCGGCGCATTCGACCCGATCTTGCCCGCCGCCTTCGCCTGGTCGCGCCGCCAGGCGATGAACAACCGCGAGAGGCGCGCGTGCGAGATCTTGCCCGGAGCGTATTCGCTCGCGCGCGCGACGAGGTCGGTCCAGTTGAGCGCGCCCGCCAGGTGCTCTTTGAACCAGTCCCCGAGCGTTTCCGCCGGAATTGCGGGTTTCCGTGCCATGCTACTCTTTCTCTTTCCGGGTCTCCTCGAGACCCCGCATCGCCGCATCCGCGGCGCCGACCACAATGGCCCGCACCGCCTCGCGCGGCAGTTCCCTTGAGCAGTCGATAAAGGTCCACAGACAATCGATGAGATAGTGGTCGGAATTCGTGGGCGCGGCCGCCTGTCCGGCCCATTCGAGGCGTTTCGCGAGCTCGTCGGCGAGCGTGCCTAGCGTGAGCTTTTCCCTCGGCGCGTGGAGCTCTTCGAGGTCGCGAATCCGTTCGCGGAAATTGCTCACAACCCGCTCCAGGACCTTGACGTCGGAACGATCGAGCACCAGTCGATCGAGGAGATCGCGGAGGCCCGGGACCTGGATCCGGGCCGCGCTGGCGAAGAAGAGGACCTCCTCCAATAGGCGGCGGAGCGAAACGTCCATCAGTCCCTCCCAAGCGCCGCGGCGCGCATCGCATGGGCCGAGAAGTCGTCCTCGGTCGCGCTTCGGACGTAAGAGAGCTCGCTCTCCTTGATCCCGTGAGCGGTGATTCGCCCGCCCTTCGGCGGAATATATTCGATGGTGCAATAGCGCATCCTCGGCGTGACGTGGAGGACCAGGCACTCTCCTTTGATCGGCGGCCAGGTCACGATTGCGCCCTCCGCGATCTTCCCGGGCCGGCCCGCCGCGGCGTGCGCGTGGAGCGCGCGCGCGACCTCGACGGTCCTGTCATCCTCGGCGCCGGCGCGGATCAGGTCGGCCAGGTAGGCGGCCGCGGCCTCGAGAGTCTCCTGGAGCTTCATCGCGCCTCCTGGGTCATGGAGGCCTCGGGCCCGGGCCCTCCAGAGGCCTCGGCGTGCGGCCCGGCCGCGGCGGCGGCGCAGATAACGACGTCGACCCGATGCAACCGCTCCTCGATCGTCCAACCCGCGGCCCCCCTCTGCTTGATCGAGAAATAGAGCCCGCGTTCGCGGTCGGCGATGAGCATTACCACCCAAAGCGGCCAGGGAAACCCGATGCTGAGATCGTGGCCCTCGACCAGGATGCGAATCGATCTCGGGCCCCCGCCCGGATGGCGGATGACGCCCCGAAACCCCCCATAGATAGGGCCGAGCGGAAGGCGGAGGAAGAGGACCTGCCCCCTCCTATCGGCGCGCGCCTCGAGCTTCGCGATCGCGCGGGCGATCATCGACCAGACCGACCAGGCCGCCCTCTTTCCGAGACCCGCATCGGCGTCGAGGTCGACCAACAGGTGGCCGATGGCCCTCTGGATCTCGGGCAGGTGGCGGAGCTCCCGCGCCTCGATCGGGCCGCGGCGCTCCGGCCTCGCACCCGGCCCAAGGAGACCATCCATGCAGTAGATCACCATGGTTTTGTCCCTTCTGCCCGGAGGCTGCGCATCCGGGCAACCCTGGCCGAGACAATCCTCGGCCGGACAAGAGTCTAGGTAATCGGGTCACTCCCTGTCAAGTCGCCTCGCCGAAATTGCCCCCTTCTCCCGTAAGGCCTCCAGGCCGCCCGTCCGAAAGGTCCGCCTCGCCCGGGAACAGTGACCCTTCCGGATCCTCGGTGCGGGTCACCCTCCGCCAGGCCGCGCCCGGGACCGCTCGAGAGGGACAGGGGGGGAGCTCGAGGGTCGGATCCCAGAGAGTCCGTTCCCATCGCCACTTGGCCCTCTCGAAGATCTCGCGGCGTTCGCGCGGCCGGGCCGGACAGGTCCACTGCTGGCCCCCGGCCTCGGGCCCGCGGGTCCATCCGGCGCCGCGGAGCGAGGCCCCGGATTCGGTTGCAAGCGTGTAGGTGACGATCCGCAGTCCCCCCATCGCCCGCCAGGCCCTCCAGGCCGCGGCGTAGAGGGCGGAGCAGGCCCCTAGCGGCGCGCCAGGCCTTGCGACCAGCCTCAAGACCTCGGCGGTCCATCCGTCGTCTAGGTGGCGCGCATTCGGCCTCCCGACGATCGCGGCGGCGGCGAGGGCGTCCTCTCCCTCGAGCGCGGCCCCGATGCAGAATCGGACGTTCAGGCGCGGCGGCGGGACGGAGTGGCGATGGTGCTCCTCGACCATCGCCGCCGCGAGCTCGAAGGGGAGGCAGGGGATCAGGATCAGGGTCAAGGTTTCCGCCTCGGCCACAGTGGCGGCGCCCCCTTCGCGCGAGCGTCGTAAAGGGCCCAGAAAATCCCCATGCCCAAGATGAACGCCGCGACGAGGCCGATCGCCGCCACGACGGCGTAGAGGATCCAGATCATCGCCCGACCCCCATGATGGCGATCAGGTCGAGCACGTCGTCGAGCATCGCCTCGGCCTCGAGGAGCGAGCGGAGGAGTGGGGAGGGCGCGCCAGACCTAGCGCGGTGGACGAGCGCCCGGACCCCGTCCTTCCCCTCGAGCAACTGCAGCACGGCGCTCCGCGTCGCGTTCGCATCGAAGGGCGGGAGGCCCGCGTCGAATCGATAGCTCTCCTCCGGGCAGGAATGGACCGGGCCCTCCAGTCCCTTCCTGGTCTCCTCCGCCTCGACCGCGCCCTTGTAGTGGCGCTCCCCAGCCCTGCCGGCCGCGCGGACCTTCGCCTGGTCGTTCGCGGCGCGGACCCACTCGCCCGTCGGTTCCGTTTGCTCGGTCATTTCGTCTCCTTCTCGAGGCGGTCGACCATCGAATCGAGGATCGCCTGGTCGTCGGAAAACCCGATCCCGATCGAGTGGAAGTAGGCGCCCTTGTGGGCGAGGGCGTGGAGCGCCGGCGCGGCGAGCAACCCAACCCCCCCGGCCTTCTTGATCTCCGCCGCGGCGGCCACGGCGGCGTCGAGGAGCTCCTCGCCGCGCCGGGCGAGCGCCTGGAATGAGGCGCGGAGCGTAGGATTCGCCGCGATCTGGGCCCGGATCTCGACCCTGGTCGCTTCGATGCGCTCCTCGAGGCGCTCGAGCTCCTCGGCAAGGCCCGGCCTCATCGGACCAACCTCGGCCCCTTGGCGCCCTCCCGGCCCTCCTCCTGGCCCTCCTGGCCCTCCTGACCCTCCTGGCCCTCCTGGCCCTCCGGCCCGGGCCCGGGAGCGGGTCCAGGAGCTCCTGGCGCCGCCGCCGCGGATTGAAGCCGGGCGCCGGCGCCCGGCTTCAACTTTCCCAGGATCAGGTCGAGGAGGCCGATCCGGACCCGCGAGACCCCGACCAGGGCCGCGAGGCCCTTCCGGTTCGCCTCCGCCTCGACGGCGAAGAGCGGATTCGACATAACCGCGAGACCGACCTGGACCGCGTCGGCCATGGCCGACCGATAGGCCTCGAGGATCTTGGCGCCAGGCCCCAGGTCGACCTTGCCCGAGGCGAGGGTCTTCTCGAACTCGCCCAACCGGGCGAGCCGGGCGGAGAGCATTCCACCCATCGCCTCGAAGGCGATCTGGTCCATGCGCCCCTTCGGTACTTGCGTGAAGTCTTCTTCCATCATCGCTCCTCCTGGTCAGAATCGAACAACCCGAGCGAGGCCCGGATCCGCGCCCGGGCCATTGCGACGTAATCGGCGTTCCGGTCGATCCCGAGGAAGGACCGCCCGAACCGGACCGCCACGACCCCCACGGTCCCCGACCCGGCGAACGGGTCGAGGACGAGGCCCGGGCAAGACGCCGGCACGCAGTTACAGTCCGCCGCCCAGGGCCCCGGCTCGAGGATCGGCGTCCGCCGCCCGTCCGAATAGCCGGAGAAGGCGGTCCTAAGTCCGGCCCCCCGCTTGGCCCCGGATTTCGCCACGGCGTAGGATTTCGCGCCTCTCGAGCGGAACGTCCGGACCCAACCGCGCCCGCAGGCCGGGCAGGCCATTTCGGGGATCGAGGCCTTTATCATCGGCTCGACCAAGTCCTCGGGGAAGGTCGCGAAATGAGCACCCGGGTAGGGCGCGGTCGGCACTTCCCAGACCGAGCGCCGGTTGCGCGTCCCGTCCTCGCTCCAGGTCTTCCCGACCCGGTCGCCGTCCTTCCGTTCCGCCGCCCACTTCCGATTCCCCGGCGCATGCGGCGTCGAGGCGGCCGGCTCGCGGAGCGCGAGCGGGTCCCACCAGTAGCGCGCCCGCTTCGAGATCAGGAAAACGTATTCGTGCGCCTTCGTGCATCGATCGCGCACCGATTCCGGCATGGGATTAGGTTTCGACCATATGACGTCCTGGCGCAGGTGCCACCCGTCCGATTGGAGCGCGAAGGCGACGCGCCAGGGGATCCCGACCAGGTCCTTGTCCTTGATCGCCCGGGACCGATAGGCGATCGCGCCGGAGACGTCCTCCTGGGCAAGCGTCCGATTCGGGGGGAATCCGCCCTGGCGGCGCGGAGAGGATGCGTTCGAAGCGTAACTATCGCCGAGGTTCAACCAGACCGTCCCATCCGACCGGAGCACCCGGCGGACCGCGCGGAAGACCTCGACGATCCGCTCGACGTAGAGCTCGGGCGTCGCCTCTCTTCCGATCTGGCCCTCGACCCCATAGTCCCGGAGGCCCCAGTAGGGCGGCGAGGTAATCACGCCGTGGACCGATTCCGGCTCGAGGAGCTCGAGAGCGGCCGCGGCGTCGCCGGTCCGAACGGTCCAGGTCATGGTTTCTCCTCTTCCATTCCCGTCCCTCCTATCTGCGTTCAACCAATCGGAACGCCGCGAACCCGAACAGTTGCTCAATGCGTTCCAGCGCGCATGGGCCACAGAGTAAACCGGCTTCCAGGTTGTCGCGCCGCGGAGTTATCTTTCTCCAGAACCGTTTCGGAATCCATACGTCCACCTTGTAGCGTTTCCCGCACGCTTGACAGAGAGAACCCTCTTCCCTTGGATCGTCCATCACTTCTCCTCGAGCACGGCCCAGGTGTAGCGGCCGCGGTATTCGAGTCTGATCCCCTTGATCTTTCCGAGGCGGATCCACTTCGCGATGGCGCCCATGGCGGAGGCGTGCGAGGCGTAATGGTGCCGGATCGCGTCGATGAGGTCGCGGAGCTTCATCGCCCGGCCCTCCGCCTCGGCGAGCTTGCCCTTGAGCGCGTCGACGGTCGCGTGGAAAGGCGTGTGCCAACCCTTCAAACATCCCGGGTCCGCGCCCTCGCGCTGCCCGTCGAGGAGCGCGTCCGCGAGCGCCTTCGGTCGATAGGGTCGCGCAAAGGTCGGGGCGGCGATGAGCTCCTCGACCGGCCCGGGCGTCCCGTCGAAACGATTCGCGACCTGGAGGAGGCCGATCCCGGCCGCGGCGGCGAGCTTCGAGACCGCGGCCCATGCCTCGGGCCGGCACGGCGCCGCGGCGTAGACCCGATGGGCACAGTGGCGCCACCAGATCGCCTGCTCGAAGAGCGCCATGGTCCAGGAGGTCTTGATCTCGATCGCGGTGAGCACGGGGCCGCGGCGCGCGACCAGGTCGCACCGGCGATCCTGAGCCGTGACCTCGGCCCAGGTGTCCCATCCGGCATCGCGGAAGTAATCCCGCACGGCCCGGCCGAGCTCGGCCTCGCTTGGGCGCCTGGCCCTCATCGGAGGAGCTCCTCGATCCTCCGCTCCGCTTCCCACTCGTTCAGGAAGGACGGGACCCCGTCCGACCAGTCGGCGAGAATTCGGACCGGGACGTTGATCCGGCGCGCGAGCGCGACCTCGGCCCGAATACCCACGCTCTCGCGCCACCCGTTCAACGGGAGGATCCAGAGCAGATCGGACCGGTCGACGAGGGAGAGGCACCAGCGGGACCAGACCTCGAATTCCCACCGGCCGCCGGCGAGCGGGTAGGTCGCGACCACGGGCGAGATGATGAAGAACCCGGCGGCGATGAGCCGGCCCATCGCCGCGGCCGCGAGATGGAACCGCTCCTCCCGGACCTGTGGGGTCGGATCTGAGAAGGGCGAGGCGAGGTAGATCAGCGTCTTCGGATCAGGCATGAGACCTCCTGAGATAGGCGACCAGGCGCGGGAGCGCGCGGTCGATCGAGATCCAGGACACCCCGGCCGCCCCGGCCTCGGCCGCGGCGGCCTCGTCCTCGAGGAGCGCCCGGATCCCCCGCATCCCGGCGAGCAGGGTCCAGGCCTCCGGCCCGACGAGCCCATCGGCGACCGCCTCGCCGGGCGGACAGTCGGCCGCCCGGAGGCCCAGGGTCTTCAGCGTTGCGACGACCTTGGCCCGGAGCGCCCGGTCCTCGAGCCGGCGCGTCTCCTCCTGGTCCTCGAGGACGGCCCTCCTTGCGGCGATCCCTTTCCCGGTCTCATCCTCCGCCCAGGGGAGAGATCGCTCCGTGCTGGCCCGATTTCGCCCCTTCCCCGGCCTGCTATGGCAACGGCGATAGAGGTCGCGGCACCAGGCATCCCTTCGGAGGACCTTCTCGAGCCAGCGGCTCGGGCAGATCTTTTCTGGCGCCGTCGCGAGCTCGAGGAGGGTCGCAACCCCCTCCTCGGTCCATCCCCCGGCCCGGAGGCCCGGCGCGAACTCCCGGGCCAGGCCCGGAGGCAGGACTCGGGCCAGGAGCTCCTCGATCCCTCCCCCCCTTCGAGCGTCCGGGTCCTGGTCCGGGATCGGGTCCGGAGCTCCGGAGCGAAGCGTCCCCTCCTCCTCCTCCTCCGGCCCCGCCTCTCCCGTCTGTACGGAGGAGGATGAGGAGGAGGGTACAGGGCTGGGAAGAGGGGGGGAGTATGAGGGGGGGGAAATCTCGCCCGGGTCGGTGGAAATCTCGCTGGAAATCCCGGTGGAAATCTCCCCCGCGCCCCCCCCCCTCCCCC
>Ga0265297_10010863_pt1 | contig 11310 bp, 14 predicted proteins | sample Munlanlwell13791_FD_192502 | JGI IMG/M metagenome (GOLD analysis project Ga0265297, IMG submission 192502) | Leachate microbial communities from a municipal landfill in Southern Ontario, Canada - Leachate well 137-91 | ecosystem: Engineered > Solid waste > Landfill > Unclassified | place...
GGCAAGATCGTGCCGCTCGAATACACCCTCAAGACCGGCGACGTGGTCGAGATCAAGACCTCGCAGAACGCCGTCGGTCCGAACGACAACTGGCTCAAGATCGCCAAGACCAGCAACGCCCGCGCCAAGATCAAGAACTTCCTGAACAAGCAGAAGCGCGACTACCTCGTCGAGAAGGGCAGGGAGGACTTCGAGGCCGAACTCGAGAACCGCCGCGTCAAGGTCGAACTCACCGACGAGACCTGCGCGAAGCTGTTCGAACTCAAGGGCGTCAAGTCGATCGAGGACATGTACTTCGAGATCGGCAAGAACATCCTTTCCCCGATCAGCGCGATCAACGCCCTCGCCGGCCGCGACGTCGTCACCGAGGAACAGCTGATCGAAGCGATCAACAAGGTCCCGGAGACGAAGCGCGCGCAGAAGACGCGCACCGTCCACAACGACGTGAACATCGTCGTCGAGGGCCTCACCAACCCGTCCGTGAAGCTCGCGCACTGCTGCACGCCGGTGCTCGGCGACGACATCGTCGGCTACGTCACGAAGGGCGCCGGGATCGCCGTCCACAGAAGGAACTGCAAGAACGTCGCGAAGTTCGAGCAGGAACGCCTGCTCGACGTCTTCTGGGGCGACAACACCCTCCGCAAGTACGAGACGATGATCCGGATCACGGTCCAGAACCGCGACAACATCCTCGCCGAGATCATCAACACCGCCACCTCCAACAAGGGCAAGATCACCCAGGTCCAGGCCCAGGTGAACCGCTCCAAGGAAGGCATCATCAAGCTCAAGATGGAGGTCGGCAACCTCCTCGAGCTCGATACGATCGTGACCGCGATCGGGCGCATCCGCGACGTCTATTCGATCGAGAGGATCGCCTGATGAAGGTCGTCGTCCAGCGCGTCTCGCGCGCATCCGTCGCCGTCGACGGAACCGTCGTCGGCTCGATCGGGAAGGGCTACGTCCTGCTCGTCGGCTTCGCCCAAGGCGACACGATCGCCGAGGTGATGCGGGCCGCCCGCAAGATCGCCCTCCTCCGCGTCTTCTCCGACGAGGCGGGCAGGCTCAACAAGAACGTCACCGAGGCGGGGGGCGCGATCCTCTCGATCTCGCAGTTCACCCTCTACGGCGACGTTTCCGAGGGAAACCGTCCGAGTTTCACGAAGGCGCTCGCCGGCCGCGAGGCCGAACCGCTCTTCGACGCCTTCAACTTCGAACTGTCGAAGACCTACGGGATCCATGTCGAGACCGGCGTCTTCGGCGCCCATATGGCCGTCGATCTCGAAAACGACGGACCGGTCACGATCCTCGCCGCCTTCGAGCGCGAAGGATTGTGATTGACTAAGAACTTCAAAGCGATTATAATAATACTATATGCGTAAGCAACCACCATCCGGAGGAATCGATATGGACAAGAAGCAGATCGTCTTTGAAAAGATCAAGGAAATCATCATCCAGGAACTCGGCGTCAAGCCCGAGAAGATCGTCCTGAACGCCGCCCTCGCCGACGACTTCGGCGCCGACTCGCTCGACGCCCTCGAACTCTTCAACCAGATCGAAAGCGAGTTCCTCGTCTCGATCTCGGACGAGGCCGCGACCAAGATGAAGGACGTCTCCGACCTCGTCGACTACGTCCTCGAGCACGTGAACGCCAAGTATTTCGGATAAACCCAAACGAATCGGAAAGAAACCTCTCACCGGAGGATGTCGTCCTTGCACAGAGGGCGGCTTTTTTCTTACAAAGGAGCACACTCATGATCGTCAAAATCAAGGGAACCCAGGACATCCTGCCGGACGAATCGTCCCGCTGGCAGGAACTCGAAACCGTCATCCGGAACGTCTCCGCCCTGTACGACTTCAAGGAGATCCGCACGCCGATCTTCGAGGCGAGCGAACTCTACCACCGCGGCGTCGGCGAAGGCACCGACATCGTGAAGAAGGAGACCTACGACTTCGCCGACCGCGGCGACCGGATGGTCACGCTCCGTCCCGAGGGGACCGCGGGCGTCGTCCGCGCGGTCGTCGAGAACAAGCTCTACGCCGACCCCTCGCTCCCGCTCAAGCTCTACTACGTCGGACCGATGTTCCGCTACGAGCGTCCCCAGAAGGGACGCCAGCGCCAGTTCCATCAGTTCGGCGCGGAAGCGCTCGGCTCGACCTCGCCGCAGACCGACGCCGAGATGATCGCCTACGCCGTCACGACCCTGAAGGCGCTCCGCCTTCCGAACGTGAAGGTCAAGGTCAACTCGCTCGGCGGGAAGGAATCGAAGGAAAGCTACCGCACGCGGCTCCTCTCCTACCTCGAGCCGGCCGTCGGCGGCCTCTGCCCCGACTGCCAGCAGCGCTACAAGGAGAATCCGCTTCGCGTCCTCGACTGCAAGGTCGACCGCGAGAATCCGGTGCTGAAGGACGCCCCGAAGCCCCTCGACGACTTGAACGCCGCCGATCGGACGCACTTCGAGACGGTCCTTTCCTACCTCGACGCGATGCACGTCGCATACGAGGTCGACAAGTCGCTCGTGCGCGGCCTCGACTACTACACCCGCACCGTCTTCGAACTCGAGGCTGATTTGCCTTCGCTCGGCGCCCAGGCGACGCTCGGCGGCGGCGGCCGCTACGACGACCTCGTCGAAGGCCTCGACGGCCCGGCGTTCCCGGCGGTCGGCTTCGCCTTCGGGATGGAGCGCCTCCTGCTCGCCCGCGAGGCCGTCGACCAAGGCAAGCGCGACGAGTCGATCCACGTCTTCCTGATCGCCCTCGGCGACGCCGCCCGGCCGAAGGTCATGGAACTGATGACCGGCCTCCGCCACGGCGGGCTGATCTGCGACGCCGACTTCATGGACCGCCCCCTCAAGGGCCAGTTCAAGCAGGCCGAGCGCCTCGGCGCGGCCTACACCGTGATCCTCGGCGAGACCGAGGTCGCAAACGGCACCGCGAACGTCAAGGACGCGAAGACCGGCGAACAGACGACGGTGAACCAGACCGAGCTCTACGGCTGGCTCGTCGACCGCTTCCGGGCGCAGGAGCATTCCTGTTCCGGCGACTGCGGGGACTGCGGCGAAGATTGCCATTAATCGCCTAAATGGGTGTTTTTTTGGCCGCCGTTATGCTATAATCAAACAGGACGGGGCGTGATTCCATTGAAAAAGAAACTCTTTTCCGACGACAATCTGAACCGCGCGATCAAGATCCTGGCGATCGTCCTCCTGACGCTCGCCGTCTTCTTCATGGCGACGCAGTTCAAGGACCTGTGGACCTGGATCACCGACGCCGTCAAGGCCGTGATCGTCCCGGTCGCGGTCGCCTACCTGATCGCGCTCATCCTCTTCCCGCTCATCAAGTACCTCGAGAAGAAGGGCATCGGGCCGCGCTGGCTCTCGCTCGCGATCGTCTTCATCCTCGCCGCCGGCATCGTCTTCGGGGCGTTCTTCTTCCTCGTCCCGATGCTCATCGACGAAATCAACGGCTTCTTCACCGACGACTGGAACAAGATCGTCCAGTACGTCACGGTCGACCTCCGCACCGACTTCATCCTCGGCGAGGACATCTACGACCAGATCAGCGCCTACCTGCAGGACACCGACATCCTGAACAACCTCGTGACCGGGCTCGTCCCGTCGCTCCTTTCGGCGCTCACGAACGTGCTGCTTCCGATCGTGACGACGGTCGCGATCCTGCCGATGATGCTCATCTTCTACCTCCTCGACTACGAGATGATCGGCGAGCGCCTGCGCTCGCTCATCCCGGCGAAGCACGAGAAGGCCGCCGCCGACCTCGGCGGCCGCCTGAACGCCACCGTCGGCGCCTATCTCCGCGGCCAGCTGATCCTGATGATCGCGATCGGCACGGTCGCGACGATCATCTACAAGCTGATCGGCCTCGAGTACTTCTACCTGTTCGGCCTCCTCGTCGGCATCTGCAACATCATCCCGTACTTCGGGTCGATCATGTCCGCGATTCCGCCGATCATCTTCGCCTTCATCGCCAATTCCGGCCCCGGCCCGCTGATCGTGCTCGCCGTGAACGTCGGTCTCCAGACGGTCGAAGGCAACATCTTCCAGCCGATCATCATGGGCAAGCAGCTCGAGATGCATCCGCTCGTGATCATCATCTCGATCCTCTTCTTCGGATCCCTCTTCGGCGGAATCGGCGTCATCTTCGCCTCGCCGATCGCGGCCTCGATCCGCGTCTTCTTCGAGTTCTTCAAGGAGCGCCGGGCGCAGCGCGAAAGCCGCGAGACGCCTGAAAAGGCGGTCGGTCCCTGATGATCAAGAGCGGTTCGAAGGGGCGCATCTATTCGCTCTATGAGATCTCGGTGATCCTGTTCTACGCCTCCGCGATCGCCTTCATCCCGTTCGTGCTGGTGGTCACCTACATCTTCGACCTCGACCAGTCGCTCGACATCGACCACTTCATCCTCTGGCTGCTCGTCGCCGACGCCGTCGGCCTGGCCGCCGGGACGGCGGGACTGCTTGTCCGCAAGGACAAGCTCAAGCGCCGCGTCAAGCCCGCGTACCGCGGCGAGTTCGTCTACCTGATGGCCATCTCCGCCTTCGCCGTCCTCGGTTTCGTCGTCTTCTTCGACTACCTCGGCGGGGACCGCGCCTACATCGCGAACCTGCTCGTCGTGATCACGGTCCTGCTCGTCTACATCCTCATCCATCTCGGCCGCCGTTTTTTCAAATTCGACTATATGAAAAAGTGAAGGCTGCTTCCCGCAGCCTTTCTTGTTAGGAGCCGCCCATGTCCCTCACCCGTCTCGAAGCCCTCGTCGGAACAAGAAACCTCGTGCGCCTGCGCACGTTGACCGTGCTCGTCTGCGGCCTCGGCGGCGTCGGCTCCTTCGCCGCGGAGGCGCTCGCCCGCTCCGGCCTCGGACGCCTCGTCCTCGCCGACTGCGACGTCGTCGACGAAACCAACAAAAACCGCCAGCTCGTCGCGCTATCGTCCACCGTCGGACAAAGGAAGACCGCCGTGATGGCAAGACGCGTGAGGGACATCGACCCCGCCGTCGACGTCCGGCTCTTCGAGGAACGCATCGACAGCACCAATCTCGACCGGCTCCTCGACCCGCGCCCCGACTACGTCGTCGACGCGATCGACGACGTCCCCGCGAAGGTCGCCCTGATCGCCCGCTGCGCCGCCCTCGGGATCAAAGTCGTCTCCTCGGCCGGCTTCGCCAACAAGCGCCATCCCGAGCTGATCCGGATCGATGCGCTCGAGAAGACGTCCGTCGACCCGCTCGCGCGCGTCCTCCGATCCCGCCTAAGGGCGCTCCGCGTGCCTTTGTCCGTCCCGATCGTCTGGTCGACGGAATCCCCGTCGGTCCCGAAGACGCCCGGCATCCGGCTCGGCTCCTGCGCCACCGTGCCGTCCGCGGCCGGACTGTTCCTCGCATCGAAGGTTCTGAACGACATCCTGGAGGAGGAATGAAACGATGAAGACACTCATTATCGCCGGCGGCTGTTTCTGGGGCGTCGAGGCGTACTATCGCAAACTCAAGGGGGTCGTCGACACCGAGGTCGGCTATACCGACGCCCCCGGTCCGAACCCGACCTACCGCGACGTCTGCCAGGGCTCCGGCCACGTGGAAGCCTGCCGGATCGTCTACGACGAGACGGCCCTGCCCCTCGCCAAGGTCCTCGAGCACTTCTTCCGGATCGTCGATCCGACACAGAAGGACGAGCAGGGCCACGACAGGGGCGCGCAGTATCGCAACGGCATCTACTACGTCGATCCCGCCGACCGGGCGGAGATCGAGGCGTACGTCGCCGCCGTGAAGGCGCGTTACAGAAAGCCGGTCCACACCTACGTCAAGGCGGCCGCGCCGTTCTACGACGCCGAAACGTACCACCAGGACTATCTCGAGAAGAACCCGGGCGGATACTGCCACGTGAACATGGCGCTCCTCCGTCCCGAGGAGAAGAAGGAGGAATACCGATGAACAGCCTCTATTCCGTGAAACCCGAAGTGGCCGAGGCCCTCGCCGCCGGCCGTCCCGTCGTCGCCCTCGAATCGACGATCGTCTCCCACGGCATGCCGTGGCCGGAGAATCTCGAGACCGCGAAGGCGTGCGAAGACACGATCCGCCGCCACGGCGCGATCCCGGCGACCGTCGCCGTCATCGACGGCGTCCTACGGATCGGCCTCACCGAGGCCGAACTGATCCGGATCGCGAAGGATCCCCATGACGTCGTCAAGACCTCGCGGCGCGACTTCCCCTACGTCCTCTCGCAAAGGAAGACCGGCGCCCTCACGGTCGCCGGCACGATGGTCGCCTGCGACCTCGCCGGCATCCGGATCTTCGCCACCGGCGGGATCGGCGGCGTCCATCGCGGCTGGGAGCATTCCCTCGACGTCTCCGCCGACCTCGAGGAATTCTCGCGCACCTCGGTCTGCGTCGTCGCGGCCGGCGCGAAGGCGATCCTCGATCTGCCCGCGACCATGGAATACCTCGAGACCAAGGGCGTGCCCGTGGTCGGGTACGGCGTCGACGAGCTGCCGGCGTTCTACACCCGCTCCTCGGGCCTCTCCGTCGACTGCAACCTCCCGGACGCCGCGTCCGTCGCCCGATTCCTCAGGGCGAAGTGGGACCTCGGCCTGACCGGCGGCGTCCTCGTCGCCAACCCGGTCCCGGCGGAAGCCGCCTACGACCGCGAGAAGATCGATTCCGCGATCGCGCAGGCTCTTCACGACATGGATGCGGCCGGCGTGAAGGGCAAGGCCTCGACGCCGTACCTCCTCAAGCGGATCGGCGAGATCACCGGCGGCGGATCCCTCAAGACCAACGTCGCGCTCGTATTGAACAACTGCGCGGTCGCGGCCGACATCGCCGTCGCCTTTTCGGGGGAAGCCTGAGATGCGGAACGACTACATCTCCTGGGACCAGTACTTCATGGGCGTCGCGTGCCTCTCGGCGCTGCGCTCGAAGGACGACTCCTCGCAGGTCGGAGCCTGCATCGTGAACAAGAAGAACCGGATCGTCGGGATCGGCTACAACGGCCTGCCGATCGGCTGCGACGATTCCGCCTTTCCGTGGACCAGGGAGGGCGCGTTCCTCGATACGAAGTATCCGTACGTCGTCCACGCCGAGCCGAACGCGATCCTGAACGCGACCGTTCCCTTGGAAGGTGCGCGCATGTACGTGACGCTCTTCCCCTGCAACGAATGCGCCAAGCTGATCATCCAGGCGGGCATCCGCGAACTCGTCTACCTCTCCGACAAGTACGCGGGAAGCGATTCCGACGTCGCCGCAAAGCGGCTCCTGTCGGCGGCGGGCGTGACCTGGCGCAAGCTCGAGGGCTTCACCCTGAAGGTGGACTTCCATGAATGAACTCACCAACAGGGCATGGCCGGTCGTCCGGATCCTGCTCGTCCCGTACCTCCTCTTCATGTTCCTCCTGTTCTATCCGATCGACTACGAGATCGACGCCCCCGGCGGGATCACCGAGGTCTCGCGCACGATCGAGATCGCCTACAACCAGGACAAGGTGATCGAGGGCTCGATCTCGACCACCTACATCATGGCGATCCCGCGGACCACGTTCTTCATGTTCATCACCGGCTACTTCAACCCCTACGTCACGATCTCCAAGCTCTCGACCGGAAACGCCTCCTACACCAACGACGAGCTCCGGCAGATCTCCTATCTCGACAAGGAGACGTCGGTCGACGCCTCGATCATCGTCGCCTACCAGGCGGCATCCCTGGTCAATCCCGAGGTCGAGATCGGCTATGTCTCGAAGATCCTCGTCTTCGGGAAGGCCGAGTACCTGTCCCACTACGACGAGATCGAATTCGGCGACGAGTTCGTGCAGGTCCTGGGCGACGACGGAGCGATCGTCACCGACATCGCCGGCATTGCGGCCGCGACGGCGCTATTGGACGCCTACGACTTCACCTTCAAGAACGCGGACGGCGAGGACTACACCCTCACGCTCGCGAAGGATACCGCGACCGGCAAGTTCGGGGTGACCCTGAAGACCTACCACCTCGTCGACCGCGAGGCGACCTATCCGCTCTACGAGAATCCGCAGTCGAACATCGGCGGGCCGTCGGGCGGACTCCTCCAGACGCTCTACGTCTACAACATCCTCGTCACGGAGGACGTCACCCGCGGGCTCAAGATCGCCGGGACCGGCACGATCGGCTACGACGGCTCCGCCGGCTACATCGGCGGCGTCCGGCAGAAGATCCTGACGGCGTGGTTCGCCGGCGTCGACGTCTTCTTCATCCCGCATCTCGACGACGGCTACTATAACGACAACTACGTCGAGGCGCTCCGCGTCTGCGAGGACGTCGGGATCGACCCCGAGGGCTGGCTCATCGGCGTCGCGAGCTTCCAGGACGTCCTCGACCGACTCGCGGAACGGGGGGAATGACATGGACGTCAAGCGCATGCTCTTCGCCCTCCGGATCAAATGGGAGACGGTGCGGAAGGAATTCGGGTTCAAGGCGATCCTCGACGCCCTCTTCGCCGGCTTCGTCTACGCCCTCCTCTGCGTCTTCCCCCTGGTCGCCGTCCTCACCGAACTGTTGCTTCTGTCGATGCACCGGGTGTATACCTTCACGGTCTTCTACATCCTCGCCGCACTCGGCTTCGTCTGGCTCTGGCACCGGCTCGCGTTTCTCACGCTCAAACTCAAGCGGCCGGACCACGAGTCCGACGCGCGGGGCGTCCTCCGCCTGCTTTCCCGCGTCTGGATGGCGCTCGTGCTCGTCGCCGGACTGCTCTTCCTCATCGTCTTCATCCCGGCCATGACGGCCTAAGGAGGTTCCCATGGTCTATTATCTCATCCTTTCCGCCGTCCTGGTCGCGATCGACCAGGTCGTGAAGGCGGCCGTCGTCGCCGGCTTCGAGTCCGTCGGCGACACCCTGCCGGTGATCCGGGATTTCTTCCACCTCACCTACGTCCGCAATCCCGGGATGGTCTTCGGGATCGGCGGCGACGAGTCGGGCGTGCCGCTCGCCTTCTTCCTCACCGTCGGAGCCGTCGCGCTCGTCGCCTTCGGCTTCATGATCGCGAAGAACGACTACAAGGACAAGCGGCGGTTCTTCTATTCGCTCGCGCTCTCGCTCCTCGTCGCCGGCGCCCTCGGAAACCTCCTCGACCGCATCTTCCAGTCCGACCACCGCGTCGTCGACTACCTCGACTTCCGCGGCATCTGGGACTACGTCTTCAACTTCGCCGACATGTGCCTGACGGTCGGGATCGGCGTCTATGTCTTCGACCAGTTCTTCCTCGACCCGAAGCGGGAGAAGGAAGACAAGCACAAGGCCTATCTCGCCGAGATCAAGGACCATCTCGACAAGGTCGTCACCGATGAACAGCCGTGAGTTCGAGGAAGGCCTCGAATATCTCGTCGGCGAGACCGACGAAACCGGTCGGCTCGACAAGTTCGTCGCCCGGGCCTTCCCGCAGTTCTCGCGGACGCTGATCCAGCGGCTGATCAAGGACGGCGACCTCGTCGTCGACGGGAAGCCGGCGAAACCGTCGCAGCCCGTCTTGCCGGGCAACCTGATCCAGATCGTCGAGATCCCGCTCACCGAGATCGACGCGATCCCCGAAGACATCCCCCTCTCGATCGTCTACGAGGATTCCGACGTCGTCGTCGTCGACAAGCCCTCCGGGATGGTCGTCCATCCCGCCCCGGGGAATTTCACCGGCACGCTCGTGAACGCCCTCCTCTACCACTTCCGGGACCTCTCCGGCATGGGCGGAGCGTTCCGTCCCGGCATCGTCCACCGCATCGACAAGGACACCTCGGGACTCCTGATGGTCGCGAAAAACGATTTCGCCCATAACATCCTCGCCGCCGAACTGAAGGAGAAGAAGACGCAGCGCGAGTACGTCGCGATCGTCGAAGGCGTCATCAAGAATAACTTCGGTACGATCGACATGCCGATCGGACGCGACCTCCGCGACCGCAAGAAGATGGCGGTCGTCCAAGGCGGGAAGCCGGCGGTGACGCGCTTCGAGGTGCTCGAACGGTTCCCCGCGCATACCTATGTGAAATGCGTCCTCGAGACCGGACGGACCCACCAGATCCGCGTCCATCTGGCCTCGATCGGCCATCCGGTGACGGGCGATCCCGTCTACGGGAAGAAGGCCGGCGCCGATCCGCACGGGCAGTTCCTGCATGCCCGCACCCTCGGCTTCACCCATCCGCGGACCGGCAAGGAACTGTCGTTCGCGGCGCCACTCCCCGGCTATTTCGAAGAAAAGCTGTCCCGGCTCCGTCAACTCTGAAGCGCGGGGTCGGTTTCGATCGATTTTCGGGGAAGAACTTGTAATCCGTCCCCGTTATGGTATACTCAAGGCATCCCGGAGCGTACGGACCGAACCCGGTTCGATGCCGGGGACATAGAAAGGAGACCACCATGGACATCCTATCCTTCATGAAGCCGCTCACGGAAGTCGTGTTTGTCCGCGACGACAGCTCGATCGCCGACGCGCTTTCGGTCTTCAAGCGCTTCCGCTACCAGTCGATCCCCGTCGTCGGTCAGGACGGCTCGTATGCCGGTTCGCTCTCGGAGGGTGACCTGCTTTATGCGATCGCCGACGCCGGAAACAAGCTCGCCACCGTCCTGAAGACGCCCATCGGGCAGATCCCGCGCAACCGCCAGTACGAGGCGATCTCCGTCCAGGCATCGGTCAACTCGCTCATCGGAAAGGCCGCGAACGAGAACTTCGTCCCGATCGTCGATGACGCCGGGAAGCTGCTGGGGATCGTCACCAGGAAGACGCTCCTCGGGTATTTCTTCGAGCACCAGTTCATCGTACTGTAATCTCAGATGATATGAAAAGACGCCCTCCTGTTCGGCAAGACCGAGCAGGAGGGCGTTTCCCATGTACGTATGGCCGAACCGTATCTTAATGCATTCACTCATGAGAATCCGCGGTCTCTTTCACCGCATGTTTACCTCTGATGTAGAATTTGTTGTATAGTGCGATCGGTATAATTTAAATACGCTATTGACATTCATCGATGCCTGAGCATACAATACATTTAGTACGTGTGTTTACTGGATTGGTATGGAAATTAATGAGTGACTAACTATCTTCTGTCAATCTATTTATTCTTTATATATGTAGATAACGACAAAAAACCCTTGTGAAGGGCAAATTGAAGAAATCCAATACACTTCGACTGAAGTAGATCGAACCCGGTCGCGCTACACGATCGGGACGAAGTCATCGAAGCAAAGCCCAGTCGAAGTCGACGTGTTTGGTTTCGAGTGTGAAAATGAGGCGAACAAGCTTTCTTGCGAGATGTGAGAGGGCGACCAGGTGAGGCTTCCCCTCGGCGCGT
>Ga0265297_10010864_pt1 | contig 11309 bp, 10 predicted proteins | sample Munlanlwell13791_FD_192502 | JGI IMG/M metagenome (GOLD analysis project Ga0265297, IMG submission 192502) | Leachate microbial communities from a municipal landfill in Southern Ontario, Canada - Leachate well 137-91 | ecosystem: Engineered > Solid waste > Landfill > Unclassified | place...
AATCAGGGAAAAAGCTGATTAATAAATGAAAAGTTCTACAAATATTTTTTTGTCTGGCGAAAGCCGGAATCCAGTATATAACTTATAAGATTATGGACACCGGCCTTCGCCGGTGTGACGCTTTTTTGTTATCTTATTACCATTTTCGCTGATCCACAATCAGCTTCTCCTCCGGCTTGATTTCACCGGCATTTAGGTATTCCAGGTTATTGATTCCTACCGTGCAGATTTCCCGGAATATTTTTTTGAAATTTTCTTCCCAACTAGCGCTGCCGATTTCCGGTGAGATCTTTTCAATTCGCAATTTCAGTACATCTTCATGACCTGTACGGCTCACAACCACCTGCAAAGGAAGATTATTGAATTTCGCCTGAAGCATTTTGATCTGACTGGGAGCTATAAACAACCCGCGAACTTTCACAGCGTCGCCTACCCTGCCTGCGATTCCAGCCAGACGATAAGATGTCCGGCCGCACGGACAAGCTTCCGTAATCAATCTCGACAAATCACCTGTTCCGAAACGTAACAAAAAGAAAATATTATTGAGTCTCGTAACCACCACTTCACCCAGTTCTCCATCCGGTACATTCTTCCCTGTGGCCGGATCGACGATTTCCACGATGGTTTCTTCGCAGATGTGCCATCCTTTTTTCCCGGAGCATTCATAAGCCACGTCGCCTACTTCAGTGGCTCCGTACATTTGATAAGTATCAATGCCGTATTCTTTTTCAAAACTCCTGCGCAAATCCGGCAGCAGCGGCTCTGCCGCAAAGCACGCCTTTTTCACCAGGAAATCTTTTTTGAAATCGAAACCCATCTCTTTAGACTTTTCGATAATGGCCTTCAAAAAACTGGGCGTCCCCACATAAGCGGTGACTTTCAAATCTTTAATCAACTGCACCTGAACCTGCGAAGATGAAGCCCCCGATGGCACAACTGTCGCACCGACCCTGCGCAGGCCACTATGAAATGTCAAACCTGCCGCGACCAGATGATACGAAAAAGCGTTAAGCGCGATATCTTTTGTTCCGATGCCCGCAGCAAAAAATGCTCTCGCCCATAAATAATCAGTCTCGGATAAATGCGGTTCATAGACAGGCCCGGGAGAAGTAAAAACGCGATCGATTTGAATATCAGGATTTTCCAGCCCTGCATAAGGCGGATTCTGCTGTTCCATCTCCACTAACTTCTCGCGGGAAGTAACCGGCAGACACTCCAAATCTTCACGCGATTTAATATTGGCGGGGTTTATATTATTGGCATCCAGCATTTTCTTTACACTTACCGACTTTTCGTAACCGAGCTTTACCATCTCCACCAGCGCCTTATCCTGCTGGCCTTTTCTCTTGCTCTTCCCCCACGATTCCTTTTTATCAAATAAAGTATTCATAGATTCCCTTTTCTATTATTTTTGGCCAAGTGCCTGTGCAGTTCTCTGAACGATTTTATTTTTTGAATTCTTTTTCATGATTTCCCTACCCACGCTGGAATTGGCCAGCGAAAGGCATACCTTTCTCAGTTCATTTACAAGTCTCAATCGTTTGGCAATAGCTTCCGGACTCATATCAATCTTCATTTTCCAAACTCCTCAAGTATTCAATATCTTCCTTGTCCTGACCGCTATTGCGCAAAGATTTTAGTAATATCAGACCCTGTGGGGACACCACCTTCAAAGGACACCCTTCCCATTCTATTATCTTTCTGTCATTCCACGCATTCTTAATTTCCGGTGTTACAATGAGCAAATCCAATATGAAATATTCACCAGAAACTTTATCGACTTTACTCAACCTTTGAAGCTTGACAGCTCCCTCATTAAATTCCATCGTCGCGGAAGCCATTGTGTAGCCCAGTTCCTGCGCAGCTTTTTTTGCTTCTGAATAAAAGTCTGGTTGTACCATAATATCAATGTCAAGTGTCGCACGCGGCCTGGCGTAAATGGCGATAGCCAGTCCTCCGCATAAGGCATAATCGATTCCTGCCTGATCTAATTTTTGAGATAGTTTTTTAAGTTCTTCTAAAAGGTCCATATCAATTATTTATCCACGATTCTAAATCTGTAGCAAGCACGTTGATTGCTACAAAATGTCTCATTTTAATCTGTAAAATTGACCCAGAACTAAGCGCAATTCCTCGGTAGGAATGTTGTCGTTCTTGTCCTTATGCTTGATTGAGTCTACCTGGGTTGAGCTTCCCTTTTTCTCTTTTGCCATTGATTTACTCCGTTTGCGGTCTGGCTTTGTGGGCCAGATCAACGATAGCATCCAGTTTTTCCGATATTTCTTTGTCCAAATCTTCCGCTTTCATAAAACCGGCTAGTTTATGATATTCGGATTTCCGTAACTGCAAGGGTAGCGACAGTTTTTTGAAATACTGGCGAAAAATACGATCAAGCACCTCCTCGCTTGCTTTAACATCTGGCGACCATGGAGAGTGATCATCTATTTCCAGAACTTTTGTTACATCCGCAATGGACTCAGTCATGGCCTTTTTACGGTTTTGCCTCTCTGCATTTCCAAATAAATCTTCCGGTAAATCATGTTGGGCATAAGCATACAGAACATCATCCGTACAAAAATAGTTTTCTATTTCCCGGCGATGCCATGTCATTTCTACCAGTGGCCCTTGTGTTTGCAGCTCTTTATCCAGACGATCAAAGATGGCAATGCCGACCAAGTCTGTTTTTGCTTCCTTCAATCCATTAAAATGATCACGCGCTTTTTGGGGCAAATTAGTTTCTACATATTTTACAAACGGACGCGCCAGATGTTGCTGAGCCTCATGGTTAAGAGTGCGAGCAAAGACCTGGAGAATTGCCAAGTCTGTGGCATTTTCAAGATACAAGACCCACCCGGTCTCTTCCGCCTGGTAATACTGGTCAAAACCGATATCCCGCAATGCCTTCAAAACCTGGGAGCTGCGGTTGTCAATAAGATGCGGTTTGCCGACAAAGGCAATAACCGTATCCCTGCCACTGGCCTCATTGAGCACAACTTCGGAATGACTTGCCGCGATAATTTGCGATCCTTGCTTCTCAGCGATCTGGAGCAGAAGATTATAAGTTTGACGTTGGCGCAATACTTCCAAATGGGCGTCAGGTTCATCCAGAAGCAATACCGCGCCCGGATTGCTGTATAAATGCGCAAGAAGCAATAATGTTTGTTGGAGACCGCGACCGGACGAGGCAAGATCAAGCACGTTTGTTTTCTCGTCTTCATAAGACATGGTGATCTCGCTACGTTCAGCGATATACTCCGGCGGAAGCAAATTTACGCCGAATAATTCCCGGACATGTGCAGTTAATTTATCCCAGTGCCCGGTTTGCTTATTTGAATGAATTTGGTAACAAAGATTGCGTAGCACCTGTGCAGTTTGTCCCTGTCCGATAAGCACACTAATTTCACCTTGCTGTTTTACATATTCCCGGTCGGCCAATCCAGACATCGGAGGAAGATATGCTACATGCGAGTTGGATGCTTCTTCAGGAATTGGCATTCGATTTTTTTCATCACCATTAATACGAAGCGGTCTGCAATAAAATGATTCAACATTGGCATAATCAAATTCAAGGCCACATTTCCATGTTTTGTCATTCGTTATGCCTTCCATAATGATGTCCATTCTTATGTTTTCGGTTTTTTGCCACGTTTTGCCATTTTCTTCATTTCTTGTTACATTACGAACGTGGAGATTATGCCACAGTAAATTGGCAAACGGCACAGGAATAGAAAATAAGTCCCTTCTATTAACTGTGACACCGGCTCTTTTTTCTGGTGATGATTTTCCATGCCATTTTTCATTCCACCTTTTAAGTCCAATATCCCAAAGAGCAAGTGCCTGTAAAGCTGTTGACTTGCCAGAATTGTTCGGCCCGATAAAAACAACGGCATTACCAAGCGGTATATCCAAATATTCAAACCGTTTAAAGTTTCGAATTACAATGCGGGTCAACATGGAATTATCTCCTTTCTAATCATAGTTTGCGTATTCCACACATAAGCGATTTCTAAAATGTTTCGGTTCAATTTTCAATATTGAACCAGCACTCAATGTTAAAGTAAAGTTAAATAACCTAACATTAAATAACTATCAATTAATTTCTTATACCCTTTCGATTTCACAGGATAACGAGACTGCAAGGAGGAAGCGACGAGGCGTATATGAACATATGTTGAGGAAGCCGATGACCAGGCATACGCCAGGCAGGCTCCGCCAACAAAGTTAGCCTACACATTAATGTACTCATTCCGCTCCGCTTCGGGGATAATTCGACTTACCAATCTGACTGCGCTTTGCTTGTCATATTGGAGTCTCATTACAGCCAGCGCTTGCGGCGCCTGTAGGATTTTACGTCTTTATACGACTTCGCTATCCCCGATGCTGCCATGCCCAGGTAGAATTCCTTGATGTCGGGATTGTCTGTCAGCTCTTTGGACGTGCCTTCCATCATGATCTTGCCGTTTTCCATGACGTAGCCATAATGGGCGACTTGGAGCGCCATCCGGGCGTTTTGTTCGACCAGAATGATGGTCGCCTGCTGTTCTTCGTTTATTTTTTTGATGATGCGGAATATTTCCTGGACTACCAGCGGCGCCAATCCCAGCGAAGGTTCGTCCAAAAGCAGAAGCTGAGGATGCGCCATTAATGCGCGACCGATAACCAGCATCTGCAATTCACCGCCGCTGCAATATCCGGCCAGTGCTTTTCTTCTTTGAACCAAAGCAGGGAAATAATTATAAACCATATCGAGATCCTGTTTATAAGGTTTGCCGAACCGTGTAGCCGTACCCACGCGCAGGTTTTCTTCAATTGTAAGATATTTAAAAGGCTGGCGGCCTTCGAGAACCTGAATAATTCCCTGACGGGTGATAAATTCCGGCGCCTGATTCTGAATGTTGACTCCGTTGTAGATAATTGTTCCTTCTGTTACTTCGCCATTTTCCGGTTTGAGCAACCCGGATATGGCTTTTAAGGTGGTTGTTTTCCCTGCCCCGTTGCTGCCTAAAAGGGAGACGATATGGCCTTTTTCGACACTTAAAGAAACACCTTTCAATACCTGTATAACATCTGAATATACAACGGATATATTATTTAATTGTAAGAGTATGTCGCCCATCACGATACCTTAATATGAAAACGGCCATAACTTAAAACTTGAACGTATGATCCGCCAGATTTCCGCCAAGCCCTTCGGTTCAATTAATATAAATAACACAATGACCAGCCCGAAAACAAATTCTCTAAGCGGCGCCATGTTCAAACCCCAACTGGCTATTGCGGGAACATTCATTAACACACCGGTGAAAAATCGTAAAAATTCATTCAGTAGTGTAATAAAGGTAGCGCCGAAAATCGCGCCGGGAATATTGCCCATGCCGCCGATGATGACCATTGCAATATATTCTACCGATAATCCCAGATTGAACGGCTCCGTCGTAATGCTGACCATATAATAAGCCCAGAGAGCTCCGGCAAATCCCGCGTAAAAAGAACTGATGCCGAACGAAAGCAGTTTGTATTTGAAAATCGGAATACCCATACCTTCCGCAGCGCGGTCATTATCGCGAATGGCTATAAAAGCCCGCCCGTATTTGCTCCTGATGATATTTACCGCAAACCAGGTCATCAAAACAAGGCTGACGAAAATCAGGAAAAAAAATGCCTTGTCTCCCGCTATCTGCCAATTCATGATTTGCGGCGAAGGAAGAGTAATACCCATTGTGCCTTTAGTTAGACTGTCCCACTGGATCAAAACGTACTCGATGATAAATTGTCCGGCCAGTGTGGCGATTGTCAGATAAAGACCTTTCAATCTTCCTGACGGTATGCCGAAAATCATACCGATGAGAGCGGTAATAATGCCCGCCGCAGGAATTGCTATGTAAAATCCTATTCCCAGTCTTGTAGCCAGAATCGCCGCGGCGTAAGCGCCCACGCCAAAAAAGGCGCCGTGTCCCAGAGAAAGCTGCCCGGTGTAACCGATTAAAATATTAAGCCCGATGGCGGCAATGGCGGCGATACCGATCGTATTCAGAATATAGAGCATGTACGGACTTAAAACAAAAGGAGCGACAAAGAAAAAAAATGCCAGAAAAATAATCAGCCAGAAACGACCGAAATCCGTCTCGAAAATATTTAATTCCTGCTTGTAGGTCTCACGGTAATTGCCGCAGGGATGAAAAGATAATTTCCTCATTTTTTTCATCTACTAAACTCTCTCAATTTCCACCAGGCCAAACAATCCGTAGGGTTTGACCATTAGAATAAATACTAAAACAATATAAGGAACAACATCGCGTAAAGATGTCGACAAGTATCCGGCGGTAAATGTCTCCAGAAGCCCGATGATAATTCCGCCGATAATCGCGCCGCCGATACTATCCAGCCCGCCAAGGATAACCACGGGAAACACCTTCATGCCGATGGAACTCAAATCGTGAACATTGACGCCGTTGATAATTCCCAGAACAATGCCGCTCATGGAGGCGACAAGCGCGGCAATCGCCCAGGAAAGCGCGAACACTCGCCGGACATGAACACCCAGAGAAAGAGCCGCCTTCTGATTATCGGCAACTGAGCGCATATAAATCCCCTGGGCTGATTTTTTAAAGAATAACCCGAATAGAACAAGAAAAATAACGCTGATAACCAGCGTGGCTGAATAAACCGGCGCTATATAGATGGCACCAAATTGCAGCCCCATTGTCGGGGGCAGGAATTCCGGATAGGTATATAAATTGCCGCCCCAGATCAGCAGAATCAGACCTTTGAACATGGCGGCCAGTCCTACTGTCAGCATAATAACGAAAATAAGTTTTTCGCCGATTAACGGACGCAGAAAAAATCTCTCAATGAGGAATCCCAGAATAAAGCAACCGATCAGGGTAAGAATAAAAGCGACGAAAACGGGCAATTGCGCCCAGGTAACGAGCGTAAGGAAGAAGAAAGCTCCCAATGCCAGCAGTTCTCCATGTGCGAAATTCAAAACGCTCGATGATTTGAAAATCATGACAAAGCCCATCGCGGAAATGCCGTAGAGCAGCCCCACGCAAACACCGTTGACTAATAATTGCAAAAAAAATTCCATTTATAAATTCCTAACTCACATTGATAACATTAATTTTTGTTTCTATTTCGCCTATTCTTCCGTCGCGATACTTGACTTTACCTGTTACCTCAACGTTCTTCTGATTGTTGTACATGGCCTCAATTATTTTCAGATACAAGCCGTAAACAAAACGGCGGCGCACTTTACCGGTACGTGTCAGCTCTTCGTCATCCGCATCCAGTAGTTTATAAAGCAGAACAAATTTTTTTATCTTCATTACTTCGGGAAGCTGTTCATTTACCGTTATAACTTCTTTGAGAATCAATTCCTCCACAGCCTGTTGCTGGGAAAGATCCATGTATGTTGTGTACGGGATCATTCTATCCTCTGCCCAGTTGCCGACATTGCCCAGATCAATATTAATCATGGCCGTGATATAGGGGCGAGCTTCACCGAAGGTAACGGCTTCTTTAATATAGGGACTGAATTTAAGACGCGTTTCGATAAAATCAGGCGAAAATGCTTCGCCGCTTTTATTGCGGATAATATCTTCCTTGCGGCCGATGATCAGCAAATGGCCGTCGTTGTCGATGTATCCGGCATCACCGGTTTTGAGCCAGCCGTTTTCAAAAGCGTTTTGCGTTGACTCATAATCATTGTGATAACCGGAAAAATTTGCTTCGGATTTGACCAGCACTTCCTGATCATCCGCTATTTTTACTTCGGTCAGTGTCAAAGGTTTGCCCACCGTTTCCAGTTTGACTTCATCGTCAGGCTGTATCTGAAAGATGCCGCATGATTCCGTGAGACCATAGCATTGTTTTAAATTCAAGCCCATCGCCCGGAAAAATAAAATGACATCGGGACTGATGGGATGACCACCGGTAAAGGCGCTCCGAAAACGAGCGCACCCCAAACGATCCAGAAGCGGACGATAAACTGCGACAGACATTACTTGATATAAAGCTTGCAGCGATAAAGGCAAAGGCTCTTTGTGCGATTGTTTTTCCACAACCTTTTTACCGATTTTTTCACCCAGATAAAATAATTTCTTTTTCAACCAGCCCGCATCGGATATTTTTACCCGGATGCGTGAGGCCATATCTTCCCAGAAGCGCGAAGAGGTAATAATCATCGAAGGGCCGATATCCCGAAAATCTTCCAAAACCGTCTCCGCGGTTTCCGGAAAATTCATACACATGGCGCTTCCGAGCGCAACGCCCATCCCCCACATCTGATCAACAATCCACGCCGGCGGAGACATCGACAGCCAGTTTTCTTCCGGCTTGATCTTTGCAGCGTCCACCCACTGGCCGGCCATAGTGGTCAGATTGCGATGCGACAACATGGCCAGTTTGGGAATGCCGGTGGTTCCTGAAGTCTGGATCATTACAGCGATATCCTCTGGTCTGCCTTTATTTATTTCATTTTCGATAAAATCAGGATGATTTTTGATGAATTTTTCCCCTTCTTCCAGAAGTCCGGCATAGCTTATCAGCCACGGATCATCCTCATACGAAGTCATGCCGGTGGGATCAATATAGACAACTTTTTTTGTCTGCGGCAGTTTCTCTTTTACCTCCAGAAGTTTATCCACCTGCTCCTGATCCTGGACAACTACGACAGGCGAGTTGATCCGTTTGATGGAAAAAGCCAGTTCATCGGCAATGGAAGAAGTAAACAAATTTAGAGTTGTCGCGCCCAGAGCGTGCGCGGCCAGCTCCGAGAAAAGCCACTCGGGATGATTATGCACAATCATGCAGACGTTTTCACCGCGCTTAAGATTAAGCGAAGCATACCCGGCCGCTGTTGTCCGCATATACCGGCAGTAGTCTGCCCAGTTGTATTTCTGCCATATGCCATATGCCTTTTCACGGATTGCCGTTTTGGTATCGCCATACGTAGTGGCATTTTCCACCAACAACTGCGGCAGCGTTAATCTGGTTTTTGTTTTATGTTTTTCTTCTTTATACAAAATATAACGCCTTAAATGTCTATAATGCTTCAGCTTCGCCAAGATAAGCTTTGATGACTTCAGGATTGACGCTGACTTCTTCAGCGCTTCCTTCACCCAGTTTTTCACCGAAGTTTAAAACCATAATTCTCCGGGCAATGCTCATGACAATAGACATATCATGTTCGACCAGAATCATGGTGAGCCCCCACCTCTGATTCAACTCCAGAAGAAAGCGGACCATATCCTCTTTTTCTTCCATGTTCATACCGGCGAAAGGTTCATCAAGAACCAGCAACTTTGGTTCCAGAGCAAGAGCCCGGCCCAGCTCCACTCTTTTCTGCATTCCATAAGGAAGAGAGCCGACTGTTTTTTTACGTATGGACTGCATTTCCAGAAAATCAATTATTTCTTCAAGAATCTGACGGTGACGGATTTCTTCATCTCTGACGGATTTGGAAAAAAGAAATGATTTGATGAAACTGTATTGACAGTGAATATGACGCGCCAGAGTCATATTGGCCAGAACGGTCATGCCCGGAAATAATTCTATATTTTGAAAAGTTCTGCCGATCCCCACGCCGACAAGTTCATGGGTATGCAGATGAGTGATGTCTTTACCGTTGAAAATTATTTTCCCCTGCCGGGCCCGGTAAAAACCGGTTATGCAGTTAAGAAGGCTTGTTTTTCCGGCGCCATTGGGACCGATGATCGCCATTAGTTCGCCGGTGTGAACTTTAAGATCAACATCCTTGACGGCAACCACGCCGCCGAAACTCAAACGTAAATTCTGAATCTCCAGCTCAGCTTTTTTTTCTTCTTCCCGCCGATTGACCATTATCGACGGCCGGCTGCGAAAAGCCTTCATTTAAACCTCTTATTAAATATATCCGAAACATTTTGCTTACAGATGTTGCCGGAAATAATTCAATCTCCGGCAACGTCTGTTTAGTATACATCTACTTCTTTAACAGCTTGATTTTGTCTTTGCCCGGAACATAAAAATTGGTCAGAGGTATATAACTTCCGTCTTCCTTGACCTTGACCATGCGCGCGGTAAAAGAAGCACCGTGATCATCTTTAGTGTATGTTATTTTCGGCACTAAACCGCCAAAATCTTCATTCTTAAACGATTCCAGAGCCGCGTTTATTGTTTCCGGATTAATATTTTTACTCTTTTCATATGCACGGATAAAAGCGCGTTCCATAATCATACCGATAACAACGCCTTCCCAGTATGAAGCATCGAATTTATCCACTGTTTTATATCGTTTCCATAACTGCTGCATTGCGGCAATTCCTTTTGATTTATCAACAGGCAATCCTCCCGGGAACTGGATGATCATTCTGTCACGGATAAGCCCAGCACCCATTTTAAAGAAATCGGGATCGGTCGACGTCCATGTTCCCAGAAAAACAGGACTGTAATTTATACGATCAGCGCTTTTGAAAGCCGTGATTATTGCTGAAGGCAGCATCTGCATAAATACATACTCCGCTCCGGCTTTTTGCAGACGAAGAAGTTCTGTATTGAGATCAACGGTTTTGGGTGGAAATTCTTCCACCGCCACAAGGTTGATGCCCAGCCGTTTCGCGTATTCCTTGCTCGGCGCGTGAATAGAACGTCCGTAGGCATTATTGTAAGTCAGCAGGCCGACTTTGGGAGCATTCTTGCCTTTATGAATGGCTTTGATGTATTCCAATATGGCATGGCAATCCATTTTATAACTGCCGAACGGCAAATACATATAATCAACCGGTTTCTCCAATATTTCCCAACTCGTCGAATAATTGATTGCCGGCACTTTATATTTTTGAATGATGGGTTTTGCCGCCAGTCCTTCACCTGCACCCCAGGTTGTAATCATATCCACTTTATCCTGCAGAACGAATTTGTTAATCGCGGCCTGCGCTTCCGGCACCTTGTAGGCCGTGTCCACGGTAATCATCTCAATTTTGTTTCCGTACACACCTCCTTTAACTTCATTCACATAACGGAAATAATCACGCTGACCTTTTTCATGAAACTGTCCCCATGTCGACGCGGGACCGGTCAGGTTGATTGCGGCCCCGACTTTAATCGTCTTTGCCTGCGCATTGCCAACGCCGGCAATCAGAAAAACAGCAGCTAAAATTGTTATCCATAATTTACTTCTCATAGTTATTTCCCCTCCCCTTTTGATCTTTTTAATTTAGTAACAAGCCATAATCATGGCAAAAAAAAACCGTGGGATTTTCTCTGCCCACGGTTCATTTCCCTTTGTAAATGGTCATGATTTTATCAGGCAGACCTTTAAGTTAATAAAG
>Ga0265297_10010865_pt1 | contig 11309 bp, 10 predicted proteins | sample Munlanlwell13791_FD_192502 | JGI IMG/M metagenome (GOLD analysis project Ga0265297, IMG submission 192502) | Leachate microbial communities from a municipal landfill in Southern Ontario, Canada - Leachate well 137-91 | ecosystem: Engineered > Solid waste > Landfill > Unclassified | place...
AATTAATTTCTTAAACAAAGCAAGGGATGACCCGGAGCAGGAGAGGGATAAAAGAAACGAACAGACAGATTCTCCCGAACCGGTCTGTTCTGTCTGAATTCAATCAGATCTCCCTAAAAAAAATATAATTTACGGGACAAATAGAAGGGTTTTTTTCCTGTATTTATATAAAAAAGAGAAAAAAACAGATGGCTTCGATACCGATATTTCTTAAACAAAGTGCAGGGATAACCGGGAGCAGGAGAGGGGAAAAAAAGAAAAGAACAGACTGATTCTCACGAACCGGTCTGTTCTACCTTAAATTCATTTAATCTGTCTGTTCTGTATGTTTCGGGGCAAATATAAGGCGTTTTTGAATGGCCTGTTCCATAATTAGTATAAAAGTATTTAAAATAGAAGGAAAAATGATTTTTCTGCAAAAAAAGCTGCATTTCGGCTTCTTTTTTATTCCGCGCAGCAAGGCTCCCTATCAGCATGCCGGAAACGCGAAAACCCGGAATTCAGCTGGGAAAATAAAATATTCTTTCTACTAATTAAAAATAATTCAGGAATTTGTAGGTTGTTAATTAGAGAATGCGTATTTTTGGAGCGAAAAATAAGTAAATAAATAATGGCTAAACAAGTAAAAGAAAAAAGTACCGAAGAAACCCTTTGGGAATCGGCAAACAAGTTGAGAGGAAGCGTAGAACCGGCAGAATATAAACATGTGGTGTTGGGATTGATCTTTCTGAAGTTTGCCAGTGACAAATTTGAGGATCACCGAAAGAAACTATTGGCTGAAGGCAAGGATAAATACATTGAAAATCCGGACTTTTACAATATGAACAATGTGTTTTTTCTGGAAGAAATTTCCCGTTGGAGTTATATTATAAAGAATGCCAAGCAAAACGATATTGCATTAAAGATAGATACTGCACTGCACACCATTGAAAAAGACAATAAAGTTCTGAAAGGTGCTTTGCCCGATAACTATTTTTCCCGTATAGGACTGGATATTACCAAGCTCTCTTCATTACTCGATACCATAAATAAAATTGATACCATTAAAGATGCCGCACAGGATATTGTAGGAAAAGTTTACGAATATTTTCTCAGCAAATTTGCACTGGCCGAAGGCAAAGGGAAAGGGGAATTTTATACTCCAAAGACTATCGTAAATCTTATTGCCGAAATGATTGAACCATACAAGGGAATTATTTATGATCCTGCCTGTGGTTCCGGTGGTATGTTTGTACAATCCATTAAGTTTATTGAAAGCCATCACGGAAATAAAAAAGAAATATCCATTTACGGACAGGAATATACCAATACCACCTACAAACTGGCAAAAATGAATCTTGCTATTCGGGGGATTGCGGGCAATTTTGGAGAAAAAGCTGCCGATACCTTTGGCGATGACCAACACAAGGATTTGAAAGCCGATTACATAATGGCTAATCCTCCCTTTAACCAGAAAGAATGGCGGGCCGATAATGAGCTTTTAAATGACCCACGATGGCGGGGTTATGAAGTACCACCAACAGGCAATGCTAATTATGCATGGATACTCAACATGGTTTCCAAACTATCTGAAAATGGTGTGGCAGGTTTTCTACTTGCCAATGGATCCCTTTCAGGTGGTGGAACTGAATATGAAATACGAAAGATATTAATTGAAAACAAACTGGTAGAAGCCATCCTGGTATTACCACAGAACATGTTCTACACCACCAACATTAGTGTATCCATGTGGATATTGAACCGCAACAAAAAAGCACGAACAGTTAAACTAATTGAAGAAACGAAACACTACCGTGATCGCGACGATGAAATCCTATTCATGGATCTACGGCAAATAGGTGAACCTTTTGAAAAGAAATTCACCCAATTTTCAATAGAAGATATTCAACATATTGCAGGCACTTTCCATTTTTGGCAAACAGACATAAACAGTGAGTTCAAGAATATCCCCGAGTATTGTTATTCAGCCACGATCGACGATGTTCGAAAAAAGGATTATTCGTTGGTACCCAGCAAATATATTGAATTTGTAAACCGCGACGAGAATGTGGATTTCGATGAAAAAATGCGCAGCCTGCAAACCGAAATGGCCGACCTGCTGCGTGCTGAAACCCAATCGAAACAAGACCTGCTAACCGTGTTTAAAGAGTTGGGATATGAGATCGAACTATAGGAGAATAGGAGATTACATACAATTGGTTGATGAACGGAATCGGAATCTTGAAGTCACAACGCTTTTAGGGCTGAGCATCTCAAAAGTATTTATTCCTTCTGTGGCTAATATAATAGGAACAGATATGGAAAATTACAAAATTATTCATAAGAAACAGTTTGCTTGCAGTACCATGCAGGTTCGCCGTGATGGCAAAATGCCGGTAGCATTGCTGAAAGATTTTGAAGAAGCTATGATTTCACCCGCTTACCCTGTATTTGAAGTGATTGATAGCAATGTTCTTCTGCCCGAATACCTGATGATGTGGTTCTCGCGCAGTGAGTTCGACCGTGAAGCCTGTTTTTATGCTGTAGGTGGAGTGCGTGGTAGTTTGGAATGGGAAGATTTTTTGGATATGCAGCTGCCCGTTCCCTCTCCCGAAAAGCAACGGCAACTGGTAAACGAATATCGTGTGCTGGTCGACCGCATAAACCTGTACAGCCGCCTGATACAAAATCTGGAAGAAACAGCACAAGCGGTGTATAAGGAGTGGTTTGTGGATTTTGAGTTCCCGGATGCTAACGGAAAGCCGTATAAAAGTAATGGAGGGGTAATGGAGTTTAACAAAGAATTGGAAAATGAGATTCCGAAGGGGTGGAGAGTTGGAACGTTGGAGAATATTTCTAATCAACATATGGGCTTTGCTTTCAAAGGCGAGCAGTATGTTAGTGATTCTGGAGTGACTGTGCTTAGAGGAGAAAACGTATCTGAAAGATTTTTAAGATGGGATAATCATAAAAAATGGAATGATGAAATTATACCAAGAATGGAAAAATGTTATTTGAAGGAAAATGATATTGTAATTGGTATGGACGGTTCCAAAGTTGGTAAGAATTGGGCAATTGTGAGTAAGTACGATTTGCCTTTACTACTTGCACAGCGTGTCTCTTGTCTAAGAGGTAAAAAACAAGAATATCAGAACTTCATATTTTATTCAATGTGTATATTAGACTTTGAGAATTATGTATCTCAAGTCCAAACCGGTACATCAATACCACACATTAGCGGGCAACAGATTTTTGATTTCCCAATTTTAATACCAATTAAAAGCGTAATTAATGAATTTGATAAAGTTGTTTCTAAAATGGTCATCCACATATCTAACATTGTTCAAGACAACAAAAAGTTATCAGAAATGAAAGATTTACTCCTCTCTAAACTTGCAACAATTGAAAACTAAAAAATGGAAGAAATAAAGCATCTCTTAGAGATAACCCAAAAGTTGAAAAATAAACATCTACGTAGTTTTACTTTAGATGGAAAGCTAGTTGGAGATATTGGAGAAGTGTTAGCCGCTGAAAAATATGGATTAATACTTCTGTCTGAGAATGCCCCAATCTATGATGCAAAAGAAAAATCTACAAATAGATTAATTCAAATAAAATCATCATTCAGTGATAGATCATATTTCCCATGTTCTGAAAGCAAGATTCCAGATTATTATTTAGCAGTTAGAATTAATGAAGACGGAACTCTTGAGGAATTATTTAATGGAACAGGGAAATATATCTTTGATAATTACATAAAGAAAGAGGGTTTAATTGCAAATCTCGGTAGATATTTATATACTCTATCAGGAAATAAATTACGGAAATTGAATGAGGAAGTAAATGAAGAAGATAGGATCAAAACGCTTTAATGTTATATTTTAGTAAATTATTTATATCATTGAATATATTTTAAAATCTATAAATATGAATCTAAAAAACGGAAAAGCGACACTATATTTAATGGGGTTCTTCGTAATTATTTGTGTTATTTCATTGATACCATTTCTAATTTACCATTCAAATGTTAATGGATTTGAAGTTAGTATGCAAACTGGAGTTTGGGGGAGCTATGGTGATTATATCAGTGGTACAGTTGGTGTTATGTTGACATTCTTTGCATTAACGTTATCATTAATAAGTATCTATATAACTTCTATTACTTCGAAACAAATTAAGGATAAAGAATTTCAAATTATTCAAATCCAAAATAAGCCTATGCCTTATTTGGATTTTTTGAAGTATGATAATGAAACCAAAATTGAATTACAAAATTTGGGTAATGGAACAATGATTATTACAAAAATTGAAATTTTTAAAAGTGATATAATTGGTAACTTGTCAAGAGAAAATACATACAATAATTTCAGACATTTATTAACCGGAAATGGAATTACTATAGTGTATTTGCAAGATAAAGATTTTCCAATTGACATTTTTTACTATACAGCTCCATCATTTATATTGCAGTCAGGTAAATCAAAAGAATTATTTCGAATTCTTTTTAATGATAGTAATTTAATTGAAAATAATAAAGAAAGTAATATTAACAGTTTTAATTCAATACAAAATGAAATAAGGGACTTAATTAGAAAATACACTGTCAAAATCTATTATAATGATATATTTGATAAAAAATTTAACTTACAATTTGATTTGTCATATTTTAGACAGGAATAAGAATAATTGAAGAATTTTATATACATATAATTATCGTATCCTATAAACTAATAAAACAAATGTTATGAAAGAAGTATTGAAGGGTTTTAAACATTTAGCGCGTGAGATTATAATCTATATTATACCAGGCTTTTTATTTATTTTTGATATATTGTTATTATTGAAAATTAATCATATAGCGATTATTGAAAACAAATTGTTTTTAGACAATTTGTTTATTATAACAATAGTGATTGCATATATTTTAGGTCATTTGGCTATATCATTTCGTGAATTAATAATGCAATTACTCGGAATAATAAAATCGCCAAAAGAAGAGAAATGCGAACAATTAGATAAAGAATTAGAAATATACAAGATTGATATAGATAGATATGAGGGGTTTATTGAAAGATATAACTTATTATATGCATTCAGAAAAAACATAACATGGGTAAATATAATTCTTCTTTTAATAAACACATTGTGTGCTGTTTTTGTGCTCCAAAATACATCGTTCTATATCATTACAATGATAATCAATTTAATTTTCATTCTCTTCTTTGGGTTTAATACATATAACACAAATAAAGAATATAAAATAAGAATAAATAAAATTTGGAAATTAATTGAAAAAGATAAAATACAGTGACCTTTTAAATGGTACTTTCATGAAAACCGAAACATTAATCAAATTTTTTAATGATAATGAGCCTGAAAAAATAGAAGCATATATTCAGCGGCTTATTGAAAATATCAAAGAGGCTAGTACTTTGGTTTCAAGGTATTATTTATATCTGGTGCTTATAGTGTTTTCATATTATTTATTGAAGGAAAGCCAATTGGATACTATAAATCTTGGTATTGTTCAGATATCAGATTTGAAGATTATAAAGATACTTATACCACTGGTGTTTGTTATAATTTATCTAATTCTGTTGGTTGCTGAAAATAGGAAGCAAAATCTTTCCCATCAAGCCAAAGTACTTTTTAATATGAGGAATAAGACAGATTTGATTCCAGATGATTTACAGCGTACGCATTTTAATGAGTTCAATAGTTCGTTTTTACCCTATAATTTTATAACAGAGCTTACTCATAAAATTAGTTATAACAAAATAACTGGTATTATTGTGACATTAGTTCTGGTATTGTTGGTGTTTTTCTTGTCTGGAGCTTTGTTTGTCTTTGAGTTTTTTATGCTAAAAGATTTATACAGTTTGTGGAACGAGGAGATGATTGTAAAGATAATTACAATTATAACAACAGTTTTGTTTGCCATTTCAATATATTTTGCGTTAAGGTTTGGCTACATTAACAGCACTGAAGAAAAACGGGACAAAGAATTTTGGGAGTTGGTGACTAAAGAACAAAATCAAAATTAAATGGATAATTATCAGCTATTATTATCAGGTGTATCTCACTTAAGTAAGCACTATCGGGAGTTAGAGCGTATAACTGGTGCTAACTTTAATATCTTCTGAATTATCAATGTGAGTTCGGATGAGTTAAAGCATTCGTCATTTGTTGCTGAGTTGCTTCAATTTCGCAGATAAAAAAGAATTGGAAAAAATAGTAGAGGAAATTGCCAAAAAAGCATCAAAAGATATTGAATTTGTAAAGGAGAAACTTGGTAGTATTTGATAATTTATTTTTGAATTATATTAAACTGACAATATATGAGCAGTAAAACCTTTAATATCTATTGCGACGAAAGTACTCATTTGGAGCATGACGGGCAGCCCTATATGATATATGGTTATGTCAGCATAGCCTATAACCAAATGAAACTTGCAAAAGAGCAAATTAAACAGATCAAACAAAAGCACCATTACGATTGTGAACTGAAGTGGACAAATATCACAGACGAAACCTACCCTCTTTACAAAGAAATTGTAGATTACTTTTTTATGACTGAAATGAATTTCAGGGCAGTGGTAGTCGATAAATCGCAAATAGATAATAGCCGTCTTGAATACACATTCAATGATTTCTACTTTAGGATGTACTTCCAGTTATTGCATCATAAAATAGATATGGAAAGCACATATAATATTTATTTCGATATCAAAGACACTTGCAGTCAGAGTAAATTACATAAACTGCAAGATATTTTGAAATGGAATGCATCTATTCGGAATTTTCAATTTGTCAGGTCACACGAAAGCTGTTTCCTTCAAATTGCCGATATACTGATGGGTGCCATCAATTATAATTTGAGAATTGAATGTGGAACATTGGAAGGAAAAAGCATAGCTAAAAGAAAAATAGTGAAGCTTTTACAGGATCATACCAATTTGTCATTGAGCAGAACAACCTTTAAGCATGTTCAAAAGTTTAATTTATTTTTTATTTCTTTAAAGTAACAGCTAATGCCCACAAACTTACTAAAGAAATATCCGGAGCTGCTTGAGATTCTTCACTTGAATGAAGCGGAAAGAATAAAATCATTAAGGAGGATATTTGACAGAGATATTCAAAATAATCCGGATTTTAAGTTTCGGAAAAAACAGATTTTCCCCATCAAAACCGATGGTGAAATTGATATGTCCAGGCAGTTTAAGCATCTTACCTGTGAAGAAATATTTGAAGAAGATGAAACCGGAAGAATAATTCCAAAAAGAATTTTTGAGAAAGACCGTTCGCAACGGTTACATTGGATTAAGGTTCATGTAAATGAAACTTATCCACAAAAGATTGAAGTATTCAGTATTATAGAACGTGATGAAAAAAAACGAAAAGATGTCACGAGAACCTATATTTACGACAAAAAGGAGAAATATATAATTGTGTTAGAACCCTTACGTGAATGTTCAGCTTATTTTCTGCTGACTGCCTATTATTTGAATAAACCGTATGCAGAAAAACAAATGAAAAAGAAGCTGAAGAAAAAACTTGCTAAAGTTGTATGAAAAAGCAAGGCTCGATTAATACCTAGATTAACCGAGCCTCGAAACTCCTTCTATTTTAGATGAGCGGTGCAAAGATATATATATACTTTTGATTTCGATCAATATTTAATGAAAATTATAACTAATAATTTCATATTTGATTTTGAAGTTCAATATAATAACGGCTTTCAAAGATAAAAGTTCAATTTATAAAGGAATAACCTTAATATCTTTAAAAAGAGACCAATGAAATTCACAGAAGAAAAATTAGAGCAGGCATTTACAGAACTATTGGGGCTGGAAGGTTATCCTCATCTTCATGGTGATGGGATTGTTCGTTCTGAAGACGAAGTCTTGATTGAAAAAGATTTAATAGAATTTCTTCAAAAGCAATATAAGACTGACGGAATTACGCTAACAGAAATTAAATCAATTATTCTGCAGCTCAAATCATTTTCTTCAAGTGATTTGTACGAGAGTAATAAAGCCATCATGAGCATGGTTTCGGAAGGTTTTATATTAAAGCGTGAAGACCGAAAAAGTAAAGATATTTATATTCAACTTATTGATTACAGTGGCTTAGACAGGCAGAGATTTGCAGATGCGGAGGAGTTGATCAATGTAGTTGCTACTAATGAAACTGAATATGGCAAAGACAACAATATTTACAAGTTTGTAAATCAATTTGAAATTGTTGGTTATGAAAAGCGGATACCTGATGGAATTGTATATATCAACGGTTTACCTTTGGTGGTTTTCGAATTTAAAAGTGCCATCCGCGAAGAAGCAACCATATACGACGCCTACAAACAGTTAACCATACGTTATAGCAGGGATATTCCTGAATTGTTTAAATACAATGCCTTTTGTGTTATCAGCGATGGGGTAAACAATAAAGCAGGTTCCTTTTTTGCAAAGTATGATTTCTTCTATGCCTGGCGTAGGGTGGCAGGATTGGCAAAAGATGTTGATGGTATTGACAGTATGTACACCCTTGTGCAGGGCATGTTCCATCACGACAGATTACGCGATATTATCCGTAACTTTATTTATATCCCCGACAGTTCGAAGAAAAATGAAAAGATAGTTTGTCGTTATCCTCAATACTATGCTGCCCGAAGTTTGTTTGAGAATATAAAAAAGACACAAAAACCAGAAGGAAATGGGAAGGGTGGAACCTATTTCGGTGCTACAGGATGCGGGAAGAGTTTCACCATGCTTTATCTTACACGATTGTTGATGAAAAGCGAGTATTTTGAAAGTCCTACCATTGTAATGATTAGCGACAGAACGGATCTCGATGATCAACTGTCGACACAATTTACAAATGCCAAAAAATTTGTTGGTGATAATATGGTCATTAGTGTCGAAAGTCGTGCACATTTACGGGAATTGCTTCAAGGTCGTGAAAGTGGAGGTGTTTTTCTGACAACTATCCATAAGTTTAATGAGGACATAGAATTACTCACCGAAAGAAACAATGTTATCTGTATTTCCGACGAAGCACACCGTAGTCAGATAAACCTCGATCAGAAAATTAAAGTAACTGATAAAGGCGTCACCAAAACCTATGGCTTTGCAAAATACCTGCACGATTCGTTACCCAATGCAACTTATGTTGGTTTCACGGGAACACCTATTGATGCAACCATGGATGTGTTTGGCAGGGTAGTGGATGCTTATACCATGACTGAATCGGTCAACGATGAAATAACTGTTCCTATTGTGTATGAAGGAAGAGCTGCCAAAGTGGTTTTGAATAACAGCAAACTCGAAGAAATTGAAAAATACTATGAAAAAGCAGCTGAAGATGGTACTAATGAATATCAGATAGAAGAAAGCAAAAAGCAACTGCAAGCATGAATGCCATTATCGGTGATCCAAAAAGGTTAAAACTACTGGCAGAAGATTTTGTAATGCATTACGAAAACAGGGTATCGGAAGGATCCACCTTGAAAGGGAAAGCCATGTTTGTATGTAGTACCCGCGATATAGCTTATGAGTTCTTTCGGAATGTCATTGCGTTGCGTCCGGCATGGAATGAAAAAGCAAAAGCTGAAGAAGGAGCTGTTTTATCAGAAAAAGATAAGAAAGAGCTCAAACCCATGGAACGCATTAAAATGATAATGACCCGGGATAAAGATGATGAGAAAGAGCTTTGGCATATGTTGGGCAACAAAGTAAACCGGAAAGAATTTGACCGCCAGTTTAAAAATGAAAAATCAAACTTCAAAATTGCGATTGTGGTGGATATGTGGTTGACCGGTTTCGATGTCCCTGCTTTAGATACCATGTATATTGACAAACCGATTCAACGACATAATCTGATTCAAACAATATCCAGAGTGAACCGGAAAATAGAAGGTAAAAACAAAGGGCTGGTAGTAGACTATATTGGCATTAAAAAGCAAATGAATCTGGCATTGGCCCATTATAACAAGGGTGATAAAGACAACTTTGAAGATATTGAAGAATCAATTATCATTGTCAGAAATCATTTAGACCTGTTGGCTAAATTGTTTCATACTTTCGACAGTTCAAAATACTTCCATGGGACTACCTTACAACAGTTAAACACGCTGAATATGGCGGCAGAATATATTCAATTAACTAAAGAAGTTGAAACACGGTTTATGGATATGGTAAAGCGGGTCAAAGCAGCTTATGATATTTGTACGGGTAGTGAAAAACTGACACAGACAGAAAGGGATTATACGCACTTTTATCTGGCAGTTCGTTCCATTGTATTTAAACTGACCAAAGGCAATGCACCCGATATTGCTCAAATGAATGCACGTGTCAGGGAAATGATTAAAGAAGCCCTGGCAAGTGATGGCGTGGAAGAGATTCTCAAAATGGGAGATGAAAAAGTATCTGAACAGAATCTTTTTGATGAAGATTTTCTGGCAAAAATCAATAAGTTAAAACTCCCCAATACCAAAATAAAATTACTGCAACAACTCCTGGCAAAAGTAATAGGTGAATTAAGGAAAGTAAATAAGGTAAGAGGCGTTGACTTTACAAAAAAGATGCAGAAATTGGTTGATCTTTACAACGAACGCGATGAAAATGATGTGTTCAGAAGTGAAGTTTATGAGGAAATAGCCGAACAACTTACCAATTTAATATGGGAAGCACAAAAGGAATTCTCGTCAGGTGATGCCTTAGGTATTGATTTTGAGGAGAAAGCATTCTACGATATTCTGAAAGACCTTTGTATAAAATATGATTTCACTTATCCTGATGACAAACTGATTGAACTTGCCAAATCAGTAAAAGAATTGGTTGATTCGCAGGCGAAATTCCCTGATTGGGATAAAAGGGATGATATAAAGTCTGCCTTAAAAGTAGGTTTGATATTATTATTGGATGAGTTCGGGTATCCACCTGTAGAACGTGACGAAGTTTATAAAGATATATTTGAGCAGGCAGAGAATTTTAAAAAGAATAGTATTTCAGCATAATTATTAAACCCAGTTCTAACAGACATGTGTGGTAGTTGGGAATCCGCGATCACGACTGCTGGGAGTAATTCCTGGCAAGCCAAGCGGCAAAGCCGAGCGGTAATCCATAAAGAATAAGTGAATAGATAGAGCAGATTAAAAATTGATTATAGTACAAAGCCTGAGTTGCCATTCCGGTGAGAAAGAGTCAGGCGATTTCTGTCTCCAAAGTACCGGCACAGGCAGAGCAATTGGCAGATTATTGGACGTGAGAGACTAATTAAATATGTGTAGTCTCCACCGGACTGAGATTGAATGCAGAGAGGAAAAATATTCG
>Ga0265297_10010866_pt1 | contig 11309 bp, 10 predicted proteins | sample Munlanlwell13791_FD_192502 | JGI IMG/M metagenome (GOLD analysis project Ga0265297, IMG submission 192502) | Leachate microbial communities from a municipal landfill in Southern Ontario, Canada - Leachate well 137-91 | ecosystem: Engineered > Solid waste > Landfill > Unclassified | place...
CGGTTACTAAGCAGTTCATATAGATTCCTTTAGCTGTTCTTTTATTGCAAGAAGACCAGTTCGTATATCCGACATTTCGATACCTAATTCACGCTTTATTTTATCAATGTTCAAGCTCGAGTCCGTCGGTCGCGGAGCGCGCACTTTGCCAGCAGTAAATTGTTCATATGTTATCGGGCTGACCAGCTGCGGATCATACTCAAATACCTTCGCTACCGTTTGTGCGATTTCAAACCAGCTATGACGGGAACGTCCTGCCACGTGATATATCCCTTTTGGTTGTTTCCGAATAATGAAGTCAAGTGCATGAGCAATATCGTCAATAAACGTGGGGGTTGCTTTCTGGTCCGTTACAGCCGTGATTGAGTCGCCACGTCCCATTTTTTCCCACATCCAACGGATACAGTCCATTTTTTGCGGAAACCGTGCTCGATAAGGAAAAGTAATGCGGGCAATACAAGCGTTTTCGGTTAGTTTCTGGACGGCTAACTCCCCTTCATACTTCGTCTGACCGTAATAATTAACCGGGTCGGGAATATCAGCTTCGATATAGTTTCCGCGATCACCCTTAAATACGAAGTCCGTAGAGATATAAATCAGATACGCACCGATCTCAGTGGCGGCTGCGGCAATTGTTTCGGTTCCCGTTACGTTAATGAGATGTGCCTTATCCTTCTCAGTTTCGCATAGTTCGAGGTTGGTCATAGCCGCGGCATGCATAATGACGTCAGGCTGTCTTTTTTTCAGTACGTCGGTCACATGCTCGCGATCGGTAATATCAAACGGAATAAATTCAGCCTTTTGCGGTTCACTCGGTAACGTACGCTCGCCGTTAATAAACGTATAAGAATCGCCAAGCAGCTCGATTACTCGTGTCATAACGAGGCCTGAGCCGCCGGTTGTAAATACCTTCATATTTTCACCCCAATCGTAATTCAGCTGATTTTTTGCCGCCAGTAATTCAGAAGATCTTCCATGGTCTGGTGAAAAGGAATTATTGGTTCCCAGCCGGTTTGCGTTTTAAATTTGGTGATGTCACCGAGAAGAAGCTCGACGTCGGACGGCCGCATCCGCTCTGGATCCTGACGAACGTCAATCTTTGCCGATGAAAAGCCAATTAATGTATGAAGCATTTCCTGAATAGTCATGCAACTTCCTGAACATATATTATAGACTTCCCCAGATTCGCCTTTTTCTGCAGCGATATAATAAGCCTTTACGACATCCCGAACATCAGTAAAATCCCTTTTAGCCGTTAAATTCCCGACCGATACGAACTCCCGCTTTCCTTTTTCAATCTCTGCTATTTGTTTCGCAAAATTGGAGGTTACGAATACGTCTCCCCGTCGTGGACCGGTATGATTAAAGGCACGAGTACGGATAATTCTCATCCCATAACTTTTATGATATTGATATCCGAGCATGTCGGTCGCAACTTTTGACACTCCGTAGGGAGAAAGCGGCCGAAGCGGATTGTCTTCTTTTATTGGCGCTTCATCAGGATATACCATGCCGTATTCCTCTGATGAACCGGCGATCTGAATGGCGGGATCGAGCTTAGCTTTATGAACTGCCTCAAAAAGATTTGCCGTGCCGACAACATTAACCTGAAGGGTTGCGGCTGGTGATTTCCATGATGCCGGAACAAATGACTGCGCGGCCAGATGGAAAATATAATCTGGCTTGATTTCGGTTATTATCCCGTCAAGCGAGTGTGCATCAAGCAAATCTCCTTCATGAAGATAGAGCTTGCCTCGAATATGCTCTATATTATCAGTCTTAGAACGCCACCGTAAAAGCCCGTGAACCTCAATACCTTCCTGTAAAAGAAGTTCTGCCAGATGCGAACCGGCAAATCCGGATATACCGGTAACCAATGCTTTTTTCATAACAAAAACATCCTTTCTTTAAACCTTATGAATTTTGATTTTATCCCGCCAATAGTTCAGCGTTTCGAGCAGTGTGTCTTCAATTGCTATAGTCGGTTTCCACCCGGTTTGCCTGGTGAATTTCTCGGCATTGCAGCTCGTTATAGGCAAATCTACCGGCCTGAAACGCTTAGGATCATTTTCAATTGTAATAGGAACGTTCGCAAATGAAATTAGGGTATTTAGTACCCAAGAGATTTCATATGCATTTCCCGATCCGATATTGTAAACCTCACCCGTTTCGCCCTTTTTAATCGCCAGCCAATACGCGTTAACCATATCACGAACGTCGGTAAAATCACGCTTCGCCGATAAGTTCCCCACCCGAACGATCGGTTCGCTCAAGCCCGCTTCGGCTTCGGCTATCTGTTTTGCAAAATTCGAAACAACAAAATCAGGTGACTGGCGGGGGCCGATATGATTAAACGGGCGGACCCGTATAACCGAAAGTCCAAACGATCGGGTATATACATACCCCATAAGATCCTGGGTCATCTTAGAGAGTGCATAGGGAGATTCCGGCTTGAGAGGAAGCTCCTCACTCATCGGATTATCTTCGGGCGTGACAATTCCGTATTCATCGGCAGATCCGATTATAATAACACGGGTATCAATTTTTTGAAGTCTTGCCTCTTCAAGAATATTCAGCTGAGCTTGAATATTATTCATAATTACCGGTTCGGGATTTTTAAGACTTTCACCGACAAAAGCAATAGCGGCTAAATGATAAATATTGTCGGGCTTTACCTTCTGAATAACTTTACGGACAAACTCCCTATCAGTTAAATCACCCTCATATAAGGTTACCTGATCTTTAAGATGATTAATATTTTCAATAGAGGTTGACGAATAAACCGTACCGATTAGTGCCGTATTTTCTTTTTCTAAAAGATATTCGGCTAAATAGGAACCGACAAACCCGGATATGCCAGTGATCAAAATATTCATATATAATTAATACTTTCGAGAAATTATTTTACTGTGATTTTGCATCTTTCACAAGTCGTCTTTCCCACCACCAATGGTTTTCGACATACCAATTAACCGTTTCCTCAATCGCTTTATTAAAATCGGTCTTGGCGGTCCACCCGATCTCTTCTCTGATTTTTGTGACATCAATTGCTCTTCTCATTTCTCTCCCCGCCCTGTCTGGCACGAACTCAATGAGATCCCGCGGCCGATCAAGAATCGTTAATATAAGATCGGTCATCTGCAATACTGTTCGCTCATTAGCGGCACCAACGTTATAGATCTGACCATCAATGCCCTTGGCATGCAAAACCTTATCAAACGCCTCACACTGATCTTTAACATATATCCAGTCTCTCGTATAATTTCCGTCTCCATGAATCGGAATTGACTTGCCCTCTAAAGCCTTAATAATAAAAAGCGGGATCATTTTTAAAGGATCCTGATAGGGACCGAAGTTTGAGGCAGACCGCAATATGACTGTAGGCGTTTGAAAGCGGATATAGTACGTATTTACCAGATGGTCCGCCCCCGCTTTTGCCGAGCCGCTGGGGCTCGTCGGAAAGAGCGGATCGCTCTCTATAGAGGGCCGACCGATATTTTCTTTTGAGCGAGCCTCTCCGTATACTTCATAATCAGAAGACTGGATAAATCGCTTAATACCGAACTTACGCGTGGCCTCTAAAAGATTAAATGTGCCGAGCATCCGTGTCGTTATAAAATCCCCCGACAACCCCGTTTCCTTATCCCGATTAATTGAGGCAAAATTGACGATTATATCTTTATCTTTAGCGGTTGTTTCGATAATTTTATTATCACGGACATCCCCTTCGATAAAGTGATAGCTTTCCGGAATCGAGAAATCTTTTACCGCCGAAAATTCATCCATAAAGTTTATCCGGTCGAGATTATATAGCTCGTAATCCGCATACTTTTTTGCCATATATCGGATAAAATGTGAGCCTAAGAATCCTGACCCACCGGCAATTAAAATCTTCATCGAGCCAACCTTTCCGTATACCGTAATTCTTATTAATCGTTACCCGTTTTATAACCAGCAATTGCGATGGCAACTTTTCCGTCTATTTTCAGATCTTCAATAAAGAGTATGTGATCCCTATTGATAATCATTTTATCGGAGGGTCCGTGAAGCTCATCTCCGAGCTTAATGAGTGTATATTCTCCGTTTTGGATATCCTTATTTTCTTCTTCCGACTGTGGCTGTAATGGCTGCTTTACGATTAGATAATAAATGTCGGTTATCTCTGCATACTGCTGAGTGAGATGAGTCAGTTTGCCGAAATATACTTGTCCATTGCTTAAAAAGACTGCCTGATATTTAGTTTTATCATAGGCATATGCACTATTCTGACGAAACACAAAATAATAAACACCGAATACGATAGCGATAACCAAAATAAGCCCAACACCTAAACCAGTTACAGTCTTTTTGTTCATAAATAGCTCCTTTTTACTATCATTCAGTCAATCGTGAACCATACTGTTTATCAAAATATGTTTTGTATTCCTGAGAGAGAATATGCCCCCACCAGTCTTTATTATCAACGTACCAGCTCACTGTTTTCTCTAACCACTCTTCAAAATTATGCTGAGGTACATATCCGAGGTTGTTTTTAGCTTTCGAATAGTCTACGGCGTACCGTCGGTCGTGGCCGGGACGATCAGTCACGAACTGGATTAGGGATTCCGGTTTCTTCAGTATCGAGAGAATTGATTTTACCACATCAAGATTATTTCGTTCGGCGCCTCCGCCGATACAATATGTTTCCCCGGGCTTTCCCGCTTCTAATACGAGCTCGATTGCCCGACAGTGATCTCCAACAAACAGCCAGTCACGGATATTTTTTCCGTCCCCATATATCGGGAGTGGCTTATCCCTTAAGGCATTAATAATCATCAACGGTATAAGTTTTTCCGGAAACTGGTAGGGGCCGTAATTATTTGAGGTGTTGGTTATTGTTACCGGTAAGCCGAACGTATCATGATACGCAAGTACCAGAAGATCCGATCCGGCTTTAGAGGCGGCATAAGGAGAATGCGGGGCATAGCTGGATTTTTCGGTAAATTTTTGCTCCGATTCCAGCTCAAGCGATCCGAAAACCTCGTCAGTTGAAATATGATGAAAACGCAGTACCTTATGTTTCACCGCAGCATCCAGCAATACCTGAGTTCCGACGACATTAGTCGTAATAAACGTTGATGGTTCAAGAATCGACCTATCAACATGGCTCTCGGCAGCGAAGTGTACAACGACATCAATGCCTTCCATCGCAGCATCAACGGCCTTACTATCCCTGATATCGCCTTTAATGAACGAATAATTCGGATTTGCTTCAACGTCGGTTAGGTTTTCAAGGTTTCCCGCATACGTTAACATATCAAGATTACTCACCCTATCTTCGGGGTGATTTTTTAACCAGTAATGAATAAAATTAGTACCGATAAATCCGGCGCCACCGGTTACAAGCATTTTCATCGTGTAAATTATCCTTAGTATATTTATTGATTATTATACGGGAATTACCCCATTTTGATATCCCAGTTATAAGGGATCTCCGAATCGTTAAATGGCTTTCGATACTCGTCCGGTTGTTCGTAGTTATAGGGCATGGTTGGCGCCGAGACGACCAAGCACTCTGTCTCCCCGATATTTTTCCACCCGTGATAAACCTCTTCAGGAATCTGAATCAGGGTCGGATTATAGTCACCGATAAAAAATTCGTTGACCTTCCCCTTGGTTGTCGAGCCTTCACGGGGGTCAAAAAGCACGAGTTTCAGCATGCCCTTAACACAAACGACATTATCTTTCTGAAGCTTATGAAAATGCCAGGCTTTAACAACACCCGGATAATTCGTCGTCATATAGATCTGCCCGAACTTTTCGAATAGCTCGTCGTCACTGCGCAACATTTCCATTACGCGCCCTCGCTCATCAGGGATTATTTTCAATTTTTTAATTTTTACTCCGTCGATAAGATCCATGTGTTTATAACTCCTATGGCATTATTTTTTTACTGACAACCGCTTTTAGCTGTAGATTAAATTCATTTAAAGCTTCGTTTATGAGAGGATCAAATTTATCGTACAAATGCTTTTCTTTAACTATCAGGCCGGCCTCAAGCAGTGAATCGAAAGTCCCCGCATCAAGCCAGGCTCCGTTAATTATTTTTACCTGCAACTCCCCCATAGAAAGGTAGGCGTTGTTTATATCGGTAATTTCAATTTCACCTCTCGGCGATGGTTTTAAATTTTTTGCAATATTGACAACTCGCGCATCATATATATAAAGTCCCGGCACGCAATAATTACTCTTCGGGTTTTCCGGTTTCTCTTCAATCGATAACGCTTTTCCTTCCGAATCAAATTCGACAATCCCATATCGACGAGGATCATCACTAACTTCTTTCGCACAAATCATACCACCCGATTTAAATTCTTTTATATAGCCATTTACATCATCTTCGAAAATATTATCGCCTAATACCATCGTAACTGAATCATTATCGATAAAATCCTCGCCGACAATGAATGCATCTGCCAGTCCTCGAGGAGTTTTCTGAACTTTAAATACAAGGTGGATGCCATATTTATCAAAAATCGAACCTAATAGATTAAGATATTGTCCTGAATGGTCGGGGGCAACAATAATAAGAATATCTTTTATTCCACCCTTGATAAGCGTATTAAGCGGATAAAAAATCATCTGCCGATCATATATCGGCAATAATTGCTTGCTCGTTGTCGCGGTTAAGGGAAAAAGTCGCGTCGCATTCCCCCCGGATAATATGATGCCTTTCATTAATAAACCTCCGAATCTCTAATTTCGTATATTACTTATTCACACTAAACCACTCAACGGTTCGTTTAATCCCTTCATGCAAATCAACCGTCGGTTTCCACCCAAGCTCGCGCTGGGCTTTTTTGGCATTCAGATAAAATAGTCCTAAGTCCCCCGCCCGTTTCGGTGCGCGGTTAGGAGTAAGGTTTAGATTCATTACTTCCATGAATAGTTTATATATCTCATTAACGGAAACGGCTTTCCCGAATCCGAGATTATATATCTGATTTTCCCCCCGATTAAGCGCACGGAGATTTGCATCAACCGCATCCTCAACATAGATATAATCTTTACTTTGCTCACCATCCCACTCTATCGTTGGCGTTTTACCCTGGATTAAGAGTTTTGTAAAAACGGTTACCACGTGGCCGGAGTTAAAGTGATCACGCGGGCCGATGACATTCGGATAGCGGAAAATCGTATAGCGTAGCCCATATTCCGATGCAAAATACTGTATATATTTTTCCGCCGCTAATTTTGAAATCCCATAGGGGGAAATCGGATTCAGGAGAGAATTCTCATTCGCGGGCATTTTAACACCGGAGCCATAAACGGCACCTCCTGAGGATGAAAATATAAATTTTTTAACCTTATGCGCAACACATGCCTGAAGAAGTTTTATCTCGCCAACGATATTAACCATCGCATCAAAAACCGGGTCTTTTACGGAGGGAGGAATAAGCGGTTGTGCGGCATGATGGTTTACGACATCATATTTCTCCTTAAAAACCTCGCTGATATCACCCTGCAAGTCTAACTTATAAAAGTTGGCTACCTTCGGATTAATATTTTTTTCTTCTCCGGTCGAGAGGTTGTCCAAAACCGATACTTTATGACCCGCCGCGATATATGCGTCAACAATATGCGACCCAATAAACCCGGCACCGCCGGTAACTAAAATTTTCATGAGATTATAAGGCTCCTGTGAATTATTATTTGAATACGATAATTATGGTAAATCTGCCGATTCTGACGATTCCTCGGGAACAAAGTTTTCCTGCCAGATCAGTTCGATATTCCGGCGTAACTCAGCTTGGACCTGGCTACTGTTAATCGTTGTCTTTACTTTTTCCTGAAATTCAGTTGAGGGGGTTGATTCTTTAACCGCCGCTGCCAATTCTAAAACACGGAGTAAGCTTTGGGCTGAAATTGTCTGCGCATGTTCTAAAAAATCCGTTTTCGTTGCGTCAACTGTTTGGGCAATAAAATCTTTGATTCGGTATTCTTTAATAACATTCGCTTCAACCTTGCGTACCATTGATATAACATCATCCCCTTGCGTATCACGTTGCACGAGACTTTCAGAAAGTAAACCCAAAGTCTCATGATATTTCTCTAATGATATCTTTGCCAGATCGCCCCGACCTTTTTCGGTTAATTTATATGCTTCAGCTAACCGACGTTCGGCAAACTCAAACGTAAGCTGTGTCCTCGAATCAGGCTTTACCGTAATTAATAGTCGAAATTTTTCATAGTATGTAATAATCGGATAAAACGGCGAGTCGGGTAATATAAGTGGTTTCGGTAAGCCCAGAAACGAAAATTGCATATCGGCAGATGCGCTTGCGATATCAAGTTTTTTCAGATAATTATCAGATGAAGTCGTTTGAGACGCGTTCGTACTTTCGGTTACAAGATTCGGATCAGCAGATTCTGCCTTTGCAATCCGGCTGGAAGCAATGGTATTCAGAATAATTAAGCTGCATACGATTGAGAAGATTGTTGTAATTTTCATGTATAAATTCTTGCGTTTATAGTAGCGTAAACTATTCCCCCCTGTCAAATTAATACACATTTCCCGGGTTCGTAGTCGGAATGACAATATGTTAAATTAAACGGTACAAGGTAAAAACTTAATGCATTGAAAGTAGCGGAGAAATACCGAGGTCTTTTTTGTTTGAGAGCGGTTCTGCGGCAACCTCAACCTCATCGGCAACTCTGAGACTAAACGAGAATGTCGACCCTTTCCCCGGACTCGATTTAACCCAAATTTTTCCGCCATGAAGCTCAACAATTGATTTCGTGATATACAGACCTAATCCGGTACCGGCAGTTTCCGAGATTAGCGCAAATGAGTGTTCAAGCCGACCGAATTTTTGGAACAGTTTCGGAATATCTTTTTTCGCAATCCCCCGTCCCGTATCACGAACCGACACTTCGATCATCCGGCCGTTGACTTTTGTCGTAATCGCTATTTTTCCATTCGGTTCAGTAAATTTTAGCGCGTTGCCGATAAGGTTAATTAAAACCTCCCGAATACGCTCTTCATCAATTCTGACGTGAGGAAGCGTTCGCTTCGGCTTGTCAAAGGTCAGCTCAATTTTCTTTTCAAGCGCTTTCGGCATAATATCGGCAATGGCAGCCATAATAACATGATCAACAAATCCCGCCCGAATATTCATTTCCATCCGTCCGCCTTCGATACGCGAGACATCTAACATATCGTTCACGAGATTAATCAGCCGTTCGGTTGACGCTTTAACACGTTCGATATAGTCTTCCTGTTGCGAATTAAAAGATGCTTTATGCTTTCCGTTCGTTATCATCCAGAGATAGCCTTTAATCGCGGTCATCGGTGTTCGGAGTTCGTGGGAAGCAATCGAAACGAATTCGTCTTTCATTTTATCCAGTTCACGGAGATGGGCATTGGCCTTTATAAGCTCCCGGTTAATGCTTTCTAAGGCTGAATAAAGCGACGCGTTTTCGATCGCGATTCCCGACTGGTCAACAAATGCCTGAATTAACTCTCTTTCCTTATCACCCAACTCAATAAAACCCTGTGTTAACCCGATTATAATAACCCCCAACTTTTTACCTTTAGCCGAAAGCGGGCAGACGACATTTGCTTTAATCCGCGTCAGATGTTGAATTTTTTCAGCAGTGGCAATTTCCAGGGGTGGACAAAAGAGTTTCGATAGCTTTGGTATAACACGTATTTCCCCGCCCAGTAACGCTTGGATTAAGGGGTGCTGCTCGTCATGAAGTGAGACATTAAGATTCGTAATATCTTTCGGCAGCAGTGGCAAAATCTTCTTAAACGTCGGGGTTTCCGATAGCGATTGGGCTGCCAATACGCCCTTTTTCTCATCAATAAGGCATATTATTCCGCCCGTATAGCCCATTTCCCAAGAGATCGTATCGGCGATTTTTTGGCACATTGGGGCAAGACCCAAAGTATTCATGATAATCTGATCAAGCCGCCCGAGGGTATTAAGAAATTTATTTTTTTCAACCAAGTCTTCAGTCGCACGCTTAACCTCTTTTTGTAGTTTTTGGGAAAACGTACTTACCTTATTATACAAACGGGCATTTTCAATGGCGGTTCCGGCCTGATACATAAGCGTCTCGAGCGTTTGAATGTCGGAAATCGTATAGGCGTCGCCATTGCTTTTCTCTCCGAGGATTATCGCTCCCTCAAGCCCCTTTGTTGCCGGCAGTGGTACCATAACCTGAGCCTGCATTTTATCCATCTCTTCTACGATTTTTTCCATCGTTTCTTTTATTGGACTTTTCGCCTCTTCAGCTTTCCGCTTTAACTCGTCCCGAATTAAAATCTCTGAACTATGAGTAAATTGATCAAGTAAAAAATTGCCCTTCTGAAATGAGTATTGATTCGGGAAGGGACCATACGTTCGCATTTCATAATGGTCCCGCTCCTCACCTTTTTCGGGAGTAAAGACAAATGCCACGAATTTCATGCGCATAACCTGGATTAAAACATCCTTAATATTTTCGATGAGAATTTCGAGATCGATCGATTCGGACATCGTTTTCCCGAGTGTTCTTAAAAGTTCTTCGTGGCTATATTCCCGCTGAAACAAAACCGAGTCAGTCGCATTGCGAATAAATGTAAGAAGTGGGGGGTAAAATACTATACTTATAAGCGGTAGCACTAAGATTATAAAGACAATACTATCATTATCAATCAAACCAAAGTAGTTTTGAACTATATAAAATCCAGCTATTATCAATCCTAATAAAATTAATATTGAAATAAAACGCACTAACATTGCTCGAACAGCTAAACGCATATCTAAAAAACGAAAACGAATAATGGAATAAGTAATCATACCAACCCATATTATTGTTAATGCTTGCCCTGCCCAATTAAATTTAAAATATCCAAACCAAGGTAAAAAAAGATTCGTTACAAATGCAAGATTTGTAGAAGTGATAGAACCCCAAAACACAGGAGTTATTTGTTGTTTTTCTGAACCGATTCCTCTTCGGTATTTTTTCATTAAATTAAAAAATGAAAACATGAATATGGAAGAAAGAAACAGTACGTATATAAAAAATAGGTTGCCAAAAATAATTTTCTTTTCTTCCGAAGGGATAATTTCTACATCGTTAATAAAATAAGAGGTAAAAGCATTAACGAATAGTATTATTAATAATACTAAGGTCCATATAGTAATATATTTTCTTCGAGGAAGTTTTCCGCTTGGATAAATATAAGTAAAAAATAAAAAGAAATAAGGGATCAAAGGCGGAGCGGTGTATAGGATTTTACACCATAATAAAGCAGTATCTGAATCGCCCGTCGCCCTATA
>Ga0265297_10010867_pt1 | contig 11308 bp, 6 predicted proteins | sample Munlanlwell13791_FD_192502 | JGI IMG/M metagenome (GOLD analysis project Ga0265297, IMG submission 192502) | Leachate microbial communities from a municipal landfill in Southern Ontario, Canada - Leachate well 137-91 | ecosystem: Engineered > Solid waste > Landfill > Unclassified | place...
GAACGGCAGGGTCTGCAGCCAGACCTTGCCGGGACCGGTCAGCTTGGCCAGGAACAGGCCTTCGCCACCGAACATCGCGGTCTTGATCTTGCCGATGTACTGGATATCGAAGTCGACCGAGGGTTGCAATGCCGCCACGCAGCCGGTGTCCACCCGCAGGGTCTCGCCCGGGGCCAGGGTCTTCTCGGCCAGGGTGCCGCCGGCGTGGAAGAACACCATGCCGTCGCCCTCCAGCTTTTGCAGGATGAAGCCCTCGCCGCCGAAGAAGCCGGCGCCCAGCCGTTGCTGGAAGGCGATGCCGAGGCTGACACCCTTGGCGGCACAGAGAAAGGCATCCTTCTGGCAGATCAGGGTGCCGCCGATCCCGGCCAGGTCGATGGGCACGATCTTGCCCGGGTAAGGCGCGGCGAAGGCGACCCGCTTCTTGCCCCGGGCCTGATTTTCATAAACCGTGGTGAACAGGGATTCGCCGGTGAGCAGGCGCTTGCCGGCGCCCATCAGCTTGCCCAGCAGGCCGGCCTGGGCGGCGGAGCCGTCGCCGAACACCGTCTCCATCTCGATGCCGTCCTGCATGAACATCATCATGCCGGCCTCGCCGACGGCGGCCTCGCCGGGGTCCAGCTCGATTTCGACATACTGCATGTCGTCGCCGAAGATGTCGTAGTCGATTACATCCATTGCCATGTTCGAGGTTCCTTTCAATTCGACGGGCATATTATGCGACCCGGGTTGCGTACCGGTTACACCGGCAACAGCACGAACGAGGCGACATTCTGGAAGACCCGGTTGATCGACCGGTTGCTCTTGTCCTCGATGACCAGCGCCAGCAGGTCCTGTTGCGCGATCAGCTTGCCGAACTCGCGCTCGAAGCTGAGGTTCTGGATCTCATCCTCGACCCCGTTGCTGAGCAGGAAGGGCGCACCGCCGGCGGTGCGGGCATTGGCCAGCTTCCAGGCGGCGGTCTCCAGGTTGCGGGCGCTGTTGTACAGGCCCTGCGCATTGAGATCGTCGGTCATGTAGAACTCGACCCGGTGATCATAGGAGGCCATGGTCATCACGATCAGGGCCAGCATGTAGGCATGGACCCGGTCACCGGCGTAGTTTTCGTTGAAGGCCAGGCGCAGGGACTCGGCCCAATCCACCCGGTCCAGCCCGGATTGGCGCCATCTGGGTAATTGATTGAAGATTTGGGCCGTTGCTGTTTCGACGTTGCCGTACCCGGCCTTGCGGTACTCCTGCGGGTTGCGTCGATACAGCTTCACGGTCAGGCGACGCAGTCCGGCCAGCACTTGGCGCTGGGTCTGCTCGGTGACCATGTCGATATCGGACTTGGCCAGGTTGTTGATCACAAACGGCCGACTGGTCTGTTTGCCATTTTTGCGCTGGATGGGGTCACCAGCACAGCCGGCCAGCATGGCAAGGCCGGCGACAAGGACGGCCAATCGAGCGACAGAGAATCGATTCAGCATGATGTCGGATTCTATCGCCTATCATGAAAGGCGACCCAGAAGTCCGGGGTCAATATTTTTTTATATTAATAAACAGCCACTTATAAGCACACAAAAATATCGAAAATCTTTATTTGCAAATAAATAACTTGGATTAGGAGGGGGTGCGGCACGTGCTATCCTGCCTGCCCACTCGGTAGTCCCAATTTCTCTAATATTCTAAGGAGCCAGCATGTCCCGACTCGTGAAGCCCCATGGCGGCGGTGAACTGAAGCCTCTCCTGCTCACCGGCGAAGCCCTTGCCGCGGAGAAGGCACGCGCGCAAACCCTCAAGCAGGTCAAGATGTCTTCCCGCGAGACCGGCGACCTCATCATGATGGGCATCGGCGGCTTCACCCCCCTGGACGGCTTCATGACCAAGTCCGACTGGCAGGGCATCTGTGACGGCTACAAGATGGCCAGCGGCCTGTTCTGGCCGATCCCGGTCACCCTGTCGACCGACGACGAGTCGATCAAAGACGGCGACGACATCGCCCTGGTCGACGGCGAGTCCGGCGAGATCATGGGCACCATGAAGGTGACCGACAAGTACGGCATCGACAAGGCGCACGAGTGCATGCAGGTCTACAAGACCACCGACATGGAGCATCCCGGCGTCAAGATGGTCATGGCCCAGGGCAAGTACAACCTGGCCGGCCCGGTCAAGGTCCTGTCCACCGGCACCTTCAAGGAAGAGTACGGCGACCAGTTCATGACCCCGGCCGAGACCCGCGCCAAATTCGAGGAGATGGGTTGGTCCAAGATCGCCGCCTTCCAGACCCGCAACCCAATGCACCGCTCGCACGAGTACCTGGCCAAGATCGCCATCGAGACCATGGACGGCGTCCTGGTCCACTCCCTGCTGGGCGCCCTGAAGCCGGGCGACATCCCTGCCGAGGTCCGTTCCGAGGCCATCAGCGTGCTGGTCGAGAACTACTTCGCCCCCAACACCGTGATCCAGGCCGGCTACCCCCTGGACATGCGCTACGCCGGCCCGCGTGAGGCCCTGCTGCACGCCCTGTTCCGCCAGAACTACGGCTGCTCGCACCTGATCGTCGGCCGCGACCACGCCGGCGTGGGCGACTACTACGGCCCCTTCGACGCCCAGAAGATCTTCGACGAGATCCCCAAGGGCTCGCTGGAGACCGTCAACATGAACATCGACTGGACCTTCTGGTGCAAGAAGTGCGGCGGCATGGCCTCCCAGCGCACCTGCCCGCACACCAAGGACGACCGCATCCTGCTGTCCGGCACCAAGGTTCGCTCCATGCTGTCCGAAGGCCAGGACCTGCCGGTCGAATTCAGCCGCCCCGAAGTCGCCAAGGTGCTGCAAAAGTACTACGCCAGCCTGAGCGCCGAGCAGAACGTCAAGATCGAGTTGAAAGGTCACTCGGCGGCATAACAACCCCAGTCGAGAGTAGAGAGCCGAGAGTAGAGAGAGTCTTTGTCTCTCGACTCTCAACTCTCGGCTCTCCACTGAATTTCAAGAATTTAGAACCCTGGGCCCCCGGAAGCGGATTCGCGATACGCCCCGGCCAAGGTTGGGCCCGGATTTTCTGAATGGACCGCGCCATGTCTCACAAACAAGACAACGCGGATTGTTAGCTAACAAGGAGAGTAAGTAATGCCTACCTATGTTCGTACCGACAAGTGCGACGGCTGCAAGGGTCAGGACAAGACCGCCTGCATGTACATCTGCCCGCATGACCTGATGAAGCTGGACAAGGATGGTTCCGAGACCGGCCACGCCATGCGCGCCTTCAACCAGGAACCCGAGCAGTGCTGGGAATGCTATTCCTGCGTGAAGATTTGCCCGCAGCAAGCCATCGAGTGCCGCCACTACGCCGACATCGTCCCCCTGGGCGGTTCCGTGCAGCCCCTGCGTGGCTCCGACTCCATCATGTGGACCATCAAGTTCCGTAACGGCACCCTGAAGCGCTTCAAGTTCCCGATCCGGACCACCCCCGAGGGTTCCATCGATTGCTACGGTGGCAAGCCGCAAGCCGACATGGCGAAGATTGCCGACAACGGCTTCTTCAACCATATGGAGCAGAACGGCTACCGCGTGGGCAACCCCGCCGAGCTGATCCGCAAGTAATCAGGAAAGGAAATTACAATGGCTGGTGAATTCAATAATCCCGAAGTCGTCCAGGAAGAAGTTGACATCCTCCTGATCGGTGGTGGCATGGCCTGTTGCGGCGCTGCCTACGAAATCGTTCGCTGGGCCGAGGCCGCCAAGGCCGCGACCGGCGTCGACCTGAAGATCAAGCTGGTCGACAAGGCCGCCATGGACCGTTCCGGCGCCGTGGCCCAAGGTCTGTCCGCCATCAACACCTACATCGGTCCCGAGCAGGATCCCGCCGACTATGCCCGTATGGTCTCCAACGACCTGATGGGCATCACCCGCGACGACCTGGCCTATGACCTGGGCCGTTGCGTCGACGAGTCCGTGCACCTGTTCGAAGAGTGGGGCCTGCCCATTTGGAAGACCGATGCCGACGGCGTCCGTCACGACGGCGCCCAGGGCATGACCCCTCTGAAGGACGGCGGCAAGCCCGTGCGTTCCGGCAAGTGGCAGATCATGATCAACGGCGAATCCTACAAGTGGATCGTCGCCGAGGCCGCCAAGAAGTCCCTGGGCATGGACCGCATCCAGGAGCGCGTCTTCATCGTTCACCTGATGAACGACAAGAACGACAAGACCCGCATCGCCGGTGCCGCTGGTTTCTCCACCCGCGAAAACAAGATCTACGTCTACAAGGCCAAAGCCATCCTGCTGGCCGCCGGCGGTTGCGTGAACATCTTCCGTCCCCGCTCCGTCGGTGAAGGTACCGGCCGTGCCTGGTACCCGGTCTGGAACGCCGGTTCCACCTACTCCATGGCCGCCGAAGCCGGCGCCGAGCTGACCATGATGGAAAACCGCTTCGTGCCCGCCCGCTTCAAGGACGGTTACGGCCCGGTCGGTGCCTGGTTCCTGCTGTTCAAGTCCCAGGCCACCAACGCCTTCGGCGAAGCCTACATGGCCAAGAACAAGGACATGCTGAACGACTACCCCCCGTATGGTCAGGCAGCCGTTCCCGCTTCTTGTCTGCGTAACCACCTGATGCTGAAGGAAATGAAGGAAGGTCGCGGTCCGATCTGGATGGACACCGTGACCGCCCTGGGCAAGCTGCGCGACACGCTGACCCCGAAGGAAGTGAAGCACCTCGAAGCCGAAGCCTGGGAAGACTTCCTGGACATGTGCGTCGGCCAGTGCGGCATCTGGGTCGGTGAGAACGTCGAGCCGGAGAAGAAGAACTCCGAGCTGATGCCGACCGAGCCCTACCTGCTGGGTTCGCACTCCGGCTGCTGCGGCATCTGGACCTCCGGCCCGACCGACGTCGGCGCTCCCACCACCGAAGAGTACGGCGATGTCCCCGCCCACCTGCCTTCCGGCTGGAACTGGGGCTACCGTGGCATGACCACCGTCAAGGGTCTGTTCACCGCCGGTGACGGCGTCGGCGCTTCCGGCCACAAGTTCTCCTCCGGCTCCCATGCCGAAGGCCGCCTGGCCGCCAAGGCGATGGTGAAGTATTGCCTGGACAACAAGGATCTGAAAGTCGAGTTCGACGAGTCCATCGAGTCCATCGCCGAAGCGATCTGGAAGCCGGTCCGTAACTACCTTGAGTTCAAGGATTACACCACCGCCATCGACGTCAACCCCAACTACATCACCCCCAAGATGCTGCAGTTCCGTCTGCAGAAGATCATGGACGAGTACGTTGCCGGTGTTGCCACCTACTACATCACCAACGAGCACATGCTGAACGTGGCTGCCGACAAGTTGGACATGCTGAAGGAAGACGCCCAGAAGATGCGTGCCAAGGACCTGCACGAGCTGCTGCGTGCCTGGGAAAACTACCATCGTATCCTCACGGCCGAAGCCCACATGCGTCACATCATGTTCCGCCAGGAAAGCCGTTACCCCGGCTTCTACTACCGCGCCGACAAGAACTTCGTCGACGAGGAAAACTGGCACTGCTTCGTCAACTCCATCTACGACAAGACGACCCACAAGTGGACCTGCTTCAAGCGCAAGCACGTCGATCTGGTCGACAAGTCCAAGCTGTTCAAGCCCGCTGCCCACTAAGCAGTAAGCCCTAGCTGAGGAACCGGGCGCTCACAAGGCGCCCGGTTTTTCTTTCCAGCTGAAAAACCCCTTTTGTCATCAGCGCTTTAGCGTCAAGACGACAAGGTGCGTTGTCCGGTAAAATGCCCGCCTTTCCGCCTTTGCGTTACCCCCGTCACCGCGTGACGACCGCTTTCCATAGAGGTACCCCATGCAAGACTACGACAGCCAATTCAAGAACCTGGCCGAAGACGCCCCCTTCGAGCACAGCCCGGTCATGCCCAACATGCTGGACGGCGACACCGAGCTGAAATTCCGCTGCCACCGCGGCGTGAAGTGCTGGAACGCCTGTTGCAGCAACATCGACATCACCCTGACGCCCTATGACATCCTGCGCCTGAAGAACCGCCTGGGCATGGCCTCGGGCGAGTTCCTGCAGAAGTACACCGTGCCCTACGAGATCGACAAGGACGGCACCCCCGGCGTCAAGCTACGTTGCGTCGACGGCGGCACCGCCTGCCAGTTCATGGTCGAGGAAGGCTGCTCGGTCTACGAGGACCGCCCGACCGCCTGCCGTTACTACCCGGTCGCCCTGCTCTCGGTGCGCCGTTCCGACGAGTACACCGATCGCCTGTCCTTCGCCCTGGTCGAGGAAAAGACCTGCTTCGGCCACCAGGAGCCGGACACCCAGACCATCGACGAATACCGCACCGCCCAGGGCGCCACGGAATACGACGAGAAGGGCCGCGGCTGGCGCCAGTTGATCCTGAAGAAGAAGTCGGCCGGGCCCGCCATCGGCAAGCCGCCGGCGATCACCAACCAGCTGTTCTTCATGGCCAATTACGACCTCGACCGCTTCCGCGCCTTCGTCATCAGCGAGTCGTTCAACAAGACCTACGACATCCCGGTCGAGCAGATGGCCGAACTGGTCGCCGACGACGAAAAGCTGATGGCGTTCGGCTTCGATTTCCTGCGCCACGTCCTGTTCAACGAGAAATGTCTGACCGAGAAGGACGGCGCCTACGAGGCCCGCATCGAGCGCCTCAAGGCCAAGGCCGAGGCGATCCGGGCCGAGTTCGAGGCCAACCGTGACCAGATCGAGGACGAGAAGTACTGCGCCCCGCCCGGCCAGCCCGGCGATTGCGGCTGCGGCTCGGAATCCTGACTCGCCGCACCACACAAAGGCCCATCAAGCAACCGCTTGATGGGCCTTTTCATTTAAGACGGCGGCATCAATCTCGCTGACGCAGACCGGTAGCGCACTCCTGACTGGTTTATGATTGAACCACCGTTTCCCCAGGATGTTCGTCATGGCCGACAAGATTTCCTCTGATGCACTGGTATTGTTCGGCGCCACTGGCGACCTTGCCAGACGCAAGATATTCCCTGCGCTGTATGACATGCTGCGGCATGGCCGCTCGCTGCCACCCATCATCTGTGTGGCGTACACCCCGGGCTGGGGCCTGGAAGAACTGCGTGCCCATGCCCACGAAGGCATCACCCACTTTGGCGGCGGGGTGGACGAAACGGTATTTCGCAACCTCGCCAGTTTGCTGACCTATATCAACGGCGACTACCAAGACCCCAACACCTACGTTGAACTGCGCCGCGCTCTTGAGCAGCGGCAACGTCCCCTGCACTACTTTGCCATTCCGCCGTCGATGTTTCCCGTGGTGATGCGCGGACTGGCCGGGGCTGAATGCAAGAAGAATGCGCGCGTAGTGATCGAAAAACCTTTTGGCCGCGACCTGGAATCGGCACGCGCGCTGAACGCAACGCTGCATCAGGCGCTGCCTGAGTCGGGAATTTTCCGCATCGATCACTACCTCGGCAAGGAGGCGGTGCAGAACATACTCTATTTCCGTTTCGCCAATTCATTCCTCGAGCCGATCTGGAACCGCAACCACATCCGGCAGGTTCAGATCACGATGGCGGAGTCATTCGGGGTAGAGGGGCGCGGATTCTTCTACGATTCCGTCGGCGCAATCCGTGACGTCCTGCAAAACCATCTGTTGCAGATACTGGCGCTGCTGGCCATGGAACCCCCCCTGGGTACCAGCGCCGAGGCGATTCGCGACGAGCAGGCCAAACTGCTCAAGGCCATCCGCCCCCTGGCCCCGGGCGACCTGGTGCGGGGGCAATATGATGGCTACAGGAATGAGGAAGGCGTGGCGCACGGATCAGACACCGAGACCTTCACCGCCGTGCGTTTCTTCATCGACACCTGGCGCTGGGCGGGCGTGCCCTTCATCGTCCGCACCGGGAAAAAGCTGCCGCTTACCACCACCGAGGTTCGCGCCGAATTTCAACTGCCGCCTCAGCGCGTATTTGCGCTGTCCGAGGCAGGGCCTCTGGCCACCAATTACCTGCGCATGCGGCTGTCACCCACGGTATCCATCGCGCTGGGTGCGCGCACCAAGAACGCCGGGGATCGAATGGTCGGTCGACCGGTGGAGTTGTATGTCTGCAATAACCATCCGGACGAGATGAGTGCCTACGAACGTCTGCTCGGTGACGCACTGGACGGCGAGGCCATGTTGTTTGCGCGCCAGGATGCCGTGGAGGCGGCATGGAACGTGGTAGAGCCGGTACTTTCACATCGAGACCCGGCCTATGTCTATGAACCCGGCACCTGGGGGCCGCCGGAGGCTGATCTGCTGCTTGCCGGCGGCCGCTGGCACAACCCTCGTCCGCCCCAGAACCAGCCCGGATAGGTCACGCACTCGAGCGCTGATCGCCGGTCCATCCCCATCGCCTGCCGCAGACAAGACAGCGTAGACCCGGCATCCGCCGCCCCCGGTATTTACTCCCGCCTGACCCGATTCCACGCCGCATAGAGTGCCGGCAGGAACAGCATGGTAAGCAGGGTAGCCACCAGCAGGCCGCCCATGATGCTCACCGCCATCGGCCCGAAGAACACGTTGCGCGACAGGGGGATCATCGCCAGCACTGCCGCCGAAGCGGTCAGGACGATGGGCCGGAAGCGGCGTACCGCCGAGCCGACAATCGCCTCCCACTCGGCCTTGCCGGCGGCCATGTCCTGGTCGATCTGATCGATCAGGATCACCGAGTTGCGCATGATCATGCCCAGCATGGCGATCACCCCGAGCAGGGCCATGAAGCCGAACGGCTTGCCGAACAGCAACAGGAAGGCGGCGACGCCGATGATGCCAAGCGGGGCAGTCAGCACCACCATGACCACGCGCGAGAATTTCTGTAGCTGGACCATCAGCACCGTCAACACCACCGCAATGAAAAACGGGATGCCGGCGAACACCGCCCCTTGGGCCTTGCCCGATTCCTCCACCGAACCGCCGGTCTCGAGCAGGAATCCGGGGGGCAGTTGGGCACGGATAGTCTCCAGCTCGGGCAGGATCTGCCCGGTTACCGTGGCCGGCTCGATACCGGTGCCATAGACATTGCCGCGCACGGTGATGGTGGGCAGGCGATTGCGTCGCCAGACCATGCCCGGCTCATGGGTGTATTCGATGGCGGCGATCTGCGCCAATGGAACGCCCTTGCCGGCGCGGGTCGGCACGACCAGGTCGGCCAGGCGCCCCAGATGGCCGCGTTCGGCCTCGGCACCGCGCAATTCGACGCTGACGATGCGATCAGCCTCGCGGTAAGTGGTCGCGGCGACACCGTTCAGGGTGGTATTCAGGAAGACGGCCAGGTCCTGGCTGCTGACGCCGAGCAGACGCGCCTTATCCTGGTCGATGCGGACACGGACGATCTTCGACTGCTCGTCCCAGTCAAACTGGACGTTGGATAGATACGGATTTTTCCGCATCACGTCGGCGACCTGATGGGCCAGCCGCCGCAGGGTCTGGATATCCTCGCCGGAGACCCGGAACTGGACCGGGAACCCTACCGGCGGGCCGTTCTCAACCCGGAATACCGCCCCGCGCAGACCGTGGAAGTCCTGTTCGAAGCGCTGGACCAGCCGCTTGCGCACCGCCTCACGATCCTCGATGCCCTTGGTCATGACCATGAACTGGGCGAAATTGGCCGCCGGCAACTGCTGGTCCAGGCTCAGGTAGAAGCGCGGCGAGCCCCAGCCCACATAGGCGGTGTAGTGCTCGATGCCCGGGTCCTGGCGCAGGACCCTTTCCATCTTCACCACCTCGGCCTCGGTCGCCTTGAGCGAGGCGCCCTGCGGCAGGCGCAGGTCGACCACCAGTTCGAGCCGGGTCGAGGACGGAAAGAACTGCTTCTGGACGATCTTCATGCCGTTCACCGCCACGACGAACAACGCCAGGGTCGCGGCGATGACGATCCAACGGTGCGCCACGCACCAATCGATCAGGCCGCGCAGGCGATGGTAGAACGGCGTGTCGTAGACGTCATGGCCCCCCTCCTCGACCGGACCGGTGGGCCGGGCGGCAGCCAGGCCCAGACGGCGCATGAGGCCGTGGCGCCGGTCGGCCAGCCAGGAATGGCGCTCGGGTGCGTGCGGATCGGGCAGCAGCTTGAAGCCCAGATAAGGCACCACCAGCACCGCCGCCAGCCAGGACACCAGGAGCGCGGTGGCATTGACCGAGAAGAAGGCGAAGGCGTATTCGCCCACCACCGACTTGGCGATGGCGATAGGCAGGAAGCCGGCCACCGTGACCAGGGTGCCGGCCAGCATCGGCCCGGCCGTGCTGACGTAGGCGAAGGAGGCGGCCCGGCGGCGTTCCCAGCCCTGCTCCATCTTCACCCACATCATCTCGACCGCGATGATGGCATCGTCGACCAGCAGGCCCAGGGCCAGGATCAGGGCGCCCAGCGACACCTTGTGCAGGCCGGTACCGGTCCACCACATGATGAAGAAGGTCACCGCCAGGACCAGCGGGATGGTCAGCGCCACCACCAGGCCGGTACGGAAACCCAGGCTGATGAAACTGACCAGGAGCACCACCGTCACCGCCTCGGCCAGCGACTGCACGAAGGCTCGGATCGAGGTGCGCACCACCTCCGGCTGATCGGCCACCCGGTTGATCTCCACGCCCAGCGGCAGACTGGCGCGCAGGCCCTCGACCTTGGCATCCAGGTTCTCGCCCAGCAGGATGATGTCGCCGCCCCTGGCCATGGTGACGCCCACGCCGATGGCCGGCTGGCCCAGGTAGCGCATGGCCGGCTGGGGCGGCTCGGCGTAGCCGCGCGTGACCCGGGCGATGTCGCCGATGCGGAAGCTGCGTCCGCCGACCCGGATCACCGTGTCGCGCACCGCCTCGACGGTGTCGAACGGGCCGCTGGCGCGCACGTAGATGCGCTCGGCGGCGGCCTCGAAATAGCCGCTCTCGGTCACCGCATTCTGCTGCGCCAGGGCCTGGGCGATGCCGCTCAGGTCGACGCCCAGGGTGGCCAGGCGGGCGTTGTCGATATCGATGTGGATGCGCTCGTCCTGGACGCCGTAGAGGTCAACCTTGGCGACGTCCTTGACCCGCAGCAGCTGGTTGCGCACGTCGTCGGCGTAGTCCTTGAGCTGGGCGTAGGACAGGCCGGCCCCGGTGATGGCGTAGATATTGCCGAACACGTCGCCGAACTCGTCGTTGAAGAACGGCCCCTGGATGCCGGCGGGCAGGGTGTGGCGGATGTCGCCGATCTTCTTGCGCACCTGGTAGAACACGTCCGGCACCGCCTTGGGCGGGGTCGACTCGTGGGCCAGGAACATCACGGTCGATTCGCCCGGGCGCGAGAAGCTGGTGATCTTATCGACGTAGGGCACCTC
>Ga0265297_10010869_pt1 | contig 11306 bp, 20 predicted proteins | sample Munlanlwell13791_FD_192502 | JGI IMG/M metagenome (GOLD analysis project Ga0265297, IMG submission 192502) | Leachate microbial communities from a municipal landfill in Southern Ontario, Canada - Leachate well 137-91 | ecosystem: Engineered > Solid waste > Landfill > Unclassified | place...
ATAAAAAGTCTCTGTTACTTCCATAATATTATTATCCTAATAAAACATAATTTTTATTACTTTTCATTTTTCTTTGGCAATACTTTTTTACCAAGCAATTTTGATATTCCAAATATAAGTGTTAAAATATTAACAACCCAAAATATTGGCCAAAAAAATAAACAAACAGTTTCCAATATATATTTATTCTTTCCCACTTCAATTTTTTCATCAAAAAATCCAAAAAGCAGCAAAGTAAAAATAAAGCCTATAATATAAGTTATTAAATATGTTTCCATTTTATTTTCCTTGATAAAATCACTAATTTATTTAAATTTATCTTCTATAAGATAAACAAGCATATCTTTTGACAAATCTTCAGAACAAAGCGCTTTTATCATTTCCAATGTTTCTTTTTGCTTTTCAATTGTTTCTATTTTAAATATTCTGCTCGCTAATATTAATGAATAAGAATTATTAAAACCAAAACTCTCAATTAATGATGATATTTTATTTTTAGCAAAAACCTTATAATCTTTTTCTTCCAAAAATAAATATTTATAATCCTCAATATTCTCAACCCAAGGATAATAGTCCACCATAAATGGAAAAATATCTTCAACAGATAATTCTTGTAATATTTCTATTTCTTTTGCCACTAATTTATTATTGTAATGTATTCCTGTTGCATCATAACTATTATACCCATAAGAATTCCTGTCCTCTTTTTTTACAAATCCTTTAACCTTACAATATTTATTTTTTTTCTCAGGTTCAATACTATAATAACCAAAAACATCTTCCAGTTTCAAACAAAAATGGAATCCGCTTTTACATAATTTTACTTTGCTGTCATGAACATATTTTTTTCCTACTTCATATTGAAAATCTTGGCATTTTAAATTTTTATCAAATCCTTTGTAACCTTCTACCCACACCCATTCTACATTTTCGTCTTCTTCTATATCATTGACTTCTTTTTTAATTATAGTTGCAAAAGAACTTTTATTGCTATCAGCAAAAACATAATTTGGTAGTAGTTCATAATAATATTTAGGTCTATCTTTTTTTTCTTCTTTATTAAAAGGCCACATTTTTTATCTCCAATAAAACTATCATTTTATTAATCAAAATAATTTATTGATGGATCAGTTCCATCATCATGCAAAATTAAAGTAGGTATTATTATATCATATATTATATCCTTTCCTATTTTATTTTGAATATAAACATCCGTAAATTTATGACCTTTTGCATAAAAACCAGCTTTAAAAGATTCAAACATACTCCCATCCTCTAAATAAACACGATGTATAATAACATTCTTAATAACTTCTTTTACATTTTGCAATTCAAGACTATCTAAGAAATTATCCGCATCTTGTTTATCTTTTCCAAAAATTCCTACATATCTTTTCATATAAGATCATTCTTCTGTACATTCTAATTTATATACATCTTCATATTTAGGAATATTATCCCATCTTATTGATGCTTCTTCGTCTGAAATACTGGCATAATCTTCAACTAAATTATCTAAAAAATTAGTAACTTTTATTAAATCTAAATTAAACTCTTTTGATATTTCATTTGCTAATTGCCATGTTACTCCTTGCCCCATCATGCTATACATTATATTAGCAACATCTTTGAAGGTAACACTTATATCAGCATTATTATTTTCTTCTAACAAAGGCTGTATAATTTTAATATCTAATTCTTCTCCAAACAAATTTGTATTTATCAATGTAAGTTTTTCTTCGTCTGACATTCTTAATTTAATATTTCTACACATATAGCATTATTTCAACCGTTCCTTTCTACTTTTAGAAATGCTAACTAATTCAGAACAATTTGGATTTATCATTTCTAAAGAATGTTCATTTAAAATTCCCCACATATCCCCAACGTCATTAGGAATATATTTTACAACACCAAAATAACCATGTTTTAAATATTGTACATATACTTTATCATCAATTTCTATTCTAGTATTATCTTTCATATTTTTACATAGCTTCTTTCAATTCTTTTTCAACAGCGAAATGAAATTCACTCAAAGCGTCAGGCTTACCTTCTTGCAACCCTAACTGCTGCTTCACTTATAGTAGGCGTTCTGAAAGGCGACTTTGTTTCTTCAGTAAAACGAATAATATAATTATTCCCGCCAATCATATCCCAAAAATGAAGTAAATCTTCAGTTGCACAATTTTCTAACCATTTTGTAATTATAGATATCATTTCTTGTTTTGTTAATGATCTTGTTTTATTTTCTGGCATTTCAGTCTCCCACAAAATACAAATATGGTATATAATCTACGTCTATTTCTCCATTATATTCATAATTTATAAACATTACTGTTTCTATATTCCTCTTTAAATTTATTTAGTTTATCTATTAGCTCAGATATTTTCATATATTTCCTTTATTGCATATACTCATATTTATTATAGAATAGTACTTCTACACCTATATCAAAACATTGCCACATCAGACAAGCCTCTGCCTCGGAAACATTAAAATCTCTCAATCTTTTCATAAATTTATTTTTATTAGAATATTCTTGATCTAAATAAATTTTAAAGAAATTAAATATATCGTCATAAGTATATTTCATACTTCTCCTTATTTCATCCTAACAAATTCTACATAATTTTCCATTCCAATATCCTTATAAATTCTACGTTTTATCACATTGCTAATAGAGAATTAGCCTTATAAGTATTAGTGGAAGCAAGTAATTTTACATTATCAGTCCAATTATCATATTTCCACTCAAGACATTTCATTAAGCTAAGAGCTTTATCCTCAGCTTCTTTGCTGTTAGAAGCAATAACATACACATCCATTTTTTCAGGAGAAAAACCACCATTATATACACAAGTTACTAAATATAAATTCATTTTTATTTTTCCTTATAAAATCTTGTTTATTATAATACTATCTATTAATAATTCTTTCCGTATAAAATATACTCATTGTTATCTATCATATTGCTTAATTCTTCCATATTTACAATTATTAAATTTTTAGAATTTTTTTGGTTATTAAGAAATTCCTCAGCTTCTTCACGTGTTTCAAAACCATTTGAAGGAGTATGAGAAATAAGTTCATCTACTACAAAATATAAACTATTAAGATTTATCATATATTCCCCACATATTCAACAAAGTATTAGTTTTATTTAAAAATCTCAGTCTCATCACCAACAATAATTTTGCAATTATTTGGGATATCTTTATATGACCAACAACCAAGATAAGTACAAGCAGAACGCATATCCCATAAAATTCGGTTAATAATATCTGATAAAGGCATTTTCTCTTGAATATCAATTTCTATTTCTTTACCCTCAATAGATTTTATGTCTTTACCCATAGCAACACAAAGTTCTTTTGAGGCCATTCCATAGATCTTGCCTTCATTTTCTGCTTCGTTGGCATATGCTAAAGCTGTGCCAAGCATAGCATAATCTGCTCCGCAAGCTATTGATTTTACAATATCACTAGAATGTCTAATCCCACCATCAATAACTAAGTTTATATCCACATTGGAGCATTCTTTTAAAACAACCAACGCATTTCTAGCTACCCCTGTAGCCAGCCTAGTTGTGCAGCAAGCTCCAGACCCAATTGAGCAACGTACAAAATCATATCCAGAATCAGCCAGAAATTGTGCAGCTTCTACACTAATAATATTTCCTGTCATTAGAGAAATTTTATTGCTAAACATATCTCTTAATTGCTTTCCAATATCTCCAAGTTTTGCCAAATATCCATTAGCTAGATCCACACATATCATTTTAGCACCAGATAAAAATGCATATTTTGCCATTTTTAGTTCTGTTGTCCACTTATCAGGATTTATCCCAATTGCCACACCGAATGGAATATTCGCTGTTTGTAAATTATCCATAGACTTCATTCGTTCTTCATCCGCCATAAATCTATGTAAAATACCAAAACAATTATTTCTAGCCATTTCAATAACTAATTTTTCTCCAGACACACCTTTCATAGGACTGGAAAAAATTGGATATAAACCGTGAAAATCAGATTTTAAATCAGGTTGGCTTCTTGAACTAAGTTGGCTAATACCTTTAGGCATTAATTGAATAAGATCATAATCAGATTCCATCAATAAATTATTCCTTTATTAATAAAAAACTTGAATAACATAACGACTATTTATTTTAGATAATAATTTCCCATTTAATCTCGTATAAAACCAAACACCATCTTTTTCCTCATTCTGTATAATTGAATCCACAAAAAAGTGTTCAGTGGCATTACAATGAAAATAAACAAGATTCTCTGATTTATGGTTTATACTTAAAGTAGCATACATAATATTTCCATCCAATAAAATAGCTTCGATTTTCATCATAATAAAATTACTGTTTTATTTCCCAACTAATAGTAAGAATTCTAGGAATATCTGTATATTCTGTATTAAATCCTAATTTTTTAAAATAGTCTCTAATAGGTAAAGATATAGAATCTACTATATAAAAATCTGTTGCGGGAAATTCATATATTAAATAGCCTTTTCCTTTTTTAGAACATTCTTCTATTTTGTTTTCTATATCTTTTATGCATTTATCGAATTCTTCATTACCAATCTTATTTTTATTTTCTTCAGTTAATTTACGAATTTCTTCTATATCTAGCATAATTATTCCCAGTTAAATCCAAACGTAATATCAAATTTTATTATTTGCAGACTTAATATATACAGTTCATCTGCACTATCTGGTTTATTAAACAATTCTAATTTAAATAAACTAAAATCATTACCTCTGAACCAACCAATTTCAAAAAAGAAATTAATTTTTTTACTATTTATATACAATATTATACTCATAATTTATTCCTGTAACCAATCCTTTAATCTTATTTCTAATTCCGTAAGATAGGCAATATATTCAGCCCAAATATCTTTATCAGAATTAGAATGTAATAGCAAAAACAAAGTATTATAAAATAATTCATAATTATTTAAAATATTAAGTTCTTGTTTGTCTTTAATTTTATTGAACATAAAAGCCTACAATTATTCCCAAAACACCCATTAGAAACCAAATACATTCTATGGCAATTTTTATATAATTTTCTTATAAATTATGTTTGAAAAGAATATTTACCATAGAATCTGTAGCCCAATATAATAATAAATACTGAATTATACTCCAATAACTTATAAATAAAATTAAGTTATTGTTCATTTATTTTACTTCTAAAATATTTCCACTGGTAAAAATTATAAAAATATTGCCATTATCTAATTTTTCTGTATATAAGACTTTATCTAAATTAACAACATATTTATTCATAATCCCATTATCATATAATTTTGAACATAACATTCTATTATTGATTTTATCAAAAGCTTCTTTTTCTGCTATTATACTACCAAATGACGAATGTAAAACAACTACTTCTTGTTCTAAAGACATCCCTAGAAATCCTCTTAGATATGTTAAATGAGCATAATCTAAACTTTCTATATTCAAACTGCAATTTACCAGTATTTCTTTATCGATGCCTAAATTATCTGAATTATCTTTTCTAACTATATCTATAAACATTTGTTCTCCAATAATTTTATTTTCTTGAATTTCTCCAAAAGTTTGTTAATGCCGAATCCAAAGTTAGATATACAATAAGTATCATAATTTGAACAAAATTTGATATATTTTTTATTATAATTTCCATATAAATACCTCATAAAATAAGGACGTTTATCTATTAACAACTTGTTATTAAATTCTGCCAATAATCGACAATCATTATCCATAATTTCAGTAGTTTTAGTCCAATTAGTCCAGCATTTGGGAAAATCTTTTACTATTAATCCTTTGCTTTTATCTATTTGTGCCCCCTGTTCTTTTCGACATTGTTTAAGTCTTTTTATAATTTCCAGATATTCTCTACTGTTTTTTTCATATAGTGGCAACATAGCATACATTGTAGTACTGCAATTAGTAATAAATCCTATTTTGGTGTTAAAAGATTTCAAATCAGCTTCATATAACCTGCCTTCAGTAATAATGCATTTATCTACTTTGCGGGTTTCATAAGCAATAGGATTTCCATGTTGGCAACCATCAATTAAAGTTTCGTTATTACTAGTAAATACTAGATCTCCATCTACATCACTGCCACCATGTAGCATATGATCTATTCCATGTATATTATATATTATACCACTATTAATATATTTATACCATTCATTTGTTAATTGGTTGGTTTTCAAGTTAAGTATATTAACTTCAGATTGCCAAGTAAGAGGTGCTCGCATTGCCACAATTTGATTTACACTTTCTTTCAACCAGTAATTAGAAAAATGCTCATTTCTTTTAAGTAATCCTTTAACAGGTAAATTAAAAGCGTGTTCCATGAAAGCATAGGGATCGTTTATCATAAACTGATAATTAGCATTAAATAATAAATTACCTATATAAGATTCTCTAATTTTTTTATTCAGACTATGTAAAACATGAATTTGAATATAAGGATCATTAATTAACTCATTATTTAATATCAATGCTTTCAAAACATTGTCATTAATTTTGTCATATATTTCACTGTCAAATTGAATTGCAGATTTTCCCAGTAAATATAATAAACTATAGTTTAAGTCATTATTAGATACAGATCTAAAATAATCAATAGTTTGCTGGCATAATTGCTCTATTTGTTTATCATTTAATTCCAATGCCTGTAGAAACTGATAATTACTAAAACTATATTTGTTATCGCATTTAGGGGAATATCTACTTATTCCATAAAAAATTCTATTCATAATACAATTTTTTTCATAATCTGCTAAGTTGCTATAAGAATTCCATAGTTTAAATTGGGATGCGGTAAGGATAATATTAAAGTCGTTAATATTTATACTTTCTCCCCATATATCAGTTATGCTATTGATATTATTCAGTTTTGCAAATTTATGAAAATCAATTGTACATAACATTCCTTTTACAAAAGCATTACGAATGATAAAGCACGATGGAATATAATCTAATTTCAAATCTTCAGCCCATATCTTAGCTTGTTTTGGAGATATAAGTCCTTGCCCATCAAATAAATTAAAATCTAATTCAATTTCCAGTTCTTTTATAATATCTTCGTTATCTGTTTCTTGAATATAATCAACTCTTTCCGTTCTTTTTATTTCACAATCTCGTATTACTGTTACGCCTCTGGGTTCACTTACTTGAACTGTAGCACTAGATGTTAATGCAAAATAAGCATTATATTTAGCCGGAACCAGTTCTATTTCTTCATTCCTGCCATTATTCAATAATTTTTTAATAGGTAATTCCATATCTTCTTGTATTAGCAATACTGTATTTCTGCGACTATGACCGGCTCCACATAATAATCTCTTGTATTTTTTATTATTGACAATAATACCGTTATTAATTATATGCAAATAATCTCTATTTTTATTAACTACAATAGATATAATTTCAGGAATAAACAATATATCATTTAGTTCATTTTCAATTGCTATTAGTTTTTGTATATTTTCTCTAGATGATCTTTTATTCTTTATTTTTCTCTTTTCTAAAAACAAAGAATCAATATAAAATTGATCGTGTTTCTCATTTTTCAAAAATCTAAGAGAACGCAATAATTGTGAATCACCAATACTTACTAGTTCTTGATTCTTAACAGCTTGAGAGAAATTTAAATTAATGTTATACTTATATTTTCTCAGCCTTGATGAATTAAATTTAAAAATATAATATTGTTGATTTTTTACCGGCAATTTAAACTATCTCCATATGTGTAATTTGTTAGCATTTTGCTTACATTCTGCACATATTATAGCTTATAATAAGGCTCTACCTTTTCAAGTAAATCTCGCAAATCACTGATATGAGAGTGATAAATAGCAATTTCATTTTCTAAAAATTCATCTGATACTCCATCGCTATTTACAGTGGTTTCAATTTCAGAATCCCATAATTTAATTAAATCAATAACTCCATGTAATAAAATATTTTCTGTAATAGCCATTTGTCTTTCTTTTTTCTCGTTATATTCTGATTTTTTCATACTCATTACTACCATTTGTATTTAAAACATACTCCTTTTATATTAAATTCGGCTATTTAAAGCCTGATAATAGTATATACTATTTTTATGAATTTGTCAAGTACCAATATTTTACCTATTGACAAATTCATAGAATATTGATATAATACTGCAGTGCTTATAGTAGCACTATAAATTAATTAAAAGAGGAAATTATGCAATTTATAAATAAAAAAGTTTTAGATTTTGTAAAAACAGCCGGAGATGAATTCGATAAAAATTTGGATAAAGTTTATCATATAGACAAATCTGAAGAATATATCGCTATTTTGTGGCATAGATTGTTTGGAACAATAAAAGTATATGAACTGCGTGGAGAAGTTGGCGTATTTGAAGGCTATACTATTCCCAATAATTTATTTGCTTCTGATATAAACTTTGTTACAGGACGATCTCAAGATCCAGACGGTATTATCAAAAGTATAGAAAATGAAATGGAAAGAATTTGTAAAGAAGCTAATGAAAAAATTAACAGCATAACCAATACTGTCAATAAAGAAATAGAATGGTCTAATCAACTGGGAATACAAATAGATGATAAAAACAAACAAATAGAAGCATTACAAGAATATATTCGTGCTATACAGTTATCTCTTGATCAATCTATAGAAGAACTTAATAAATCCAAACAAAAATTATTTATAACAAATAAAGAAATAGAAACGTTAAAAAAGTCTAAAAGAAAAACTAAGAAAATAAATACACAAATAATAAATGGAATTGAATATGAAGTACCTATAGAAATAGAAGATTTGGCAATAAATCCAGAGGCAGAATAATTGGATATTAAACAGTATATATCAGACGTTGTTAGTAATAAAGAAATAGAAAAATGGAAACCCAGAGATAGAATATTAATTACATCTCAAACAGGAACAGGTAAATCTCAATGGGCTAAAGATAATTTAAAAGATTATGCAGTCAAAATTAATAAAAAAATATTATTGCTTTCAAATAGAACTATATTAAAAAAACAAAATATAAATGAATTGGGATTAGATAATCCAACTATAGAATTAAAAAATTATCAATCATTGGAATCATCTATTATACATGGAAATAATTCATTGTTTAAAAATTATTATTATATAGTATTTGATGAATGTCATTATTTAATTAATGATTCCAACTTTAATAGAAATACCGATCTACTTTTGGATAAATTCAAGAATCCAGATAATGATAAGATATTTATATTTATAACTGCTACACCAGAATCTATATTAAACTATCACAACAGTTTTGAGTACAAATATAATATAGCCAGAAATTATAGCTATATTGATAATGTATATTTTTATAGTAAATCTAATACAATAGAAAATGTTATAAATTCTATTAGCAATAATGATCAAATACTATATTTTGGCAATGCTATAGAATGCTACGATTTCCATAATATATTCAAAGAAAAATCTAAATTTATATGCAGCGATAATAACGTAGGTTTTAGTAAAAGATCTAATAAAGTTGCAATTACAGAAATAGAAAACATGGGTATATTTAGCAGTCAAATGTTATTTACCACTAAGGTATTAGATAATGGAGTTAATTTAATATCCCCTAATCTCAAGCATATATTTATAGATATGATAGATCCGATAGATGTAATACAATGTTTGGGTAGAAAACGTATAGTAGCTAATGAAAAAATTAATTTGTATATAAAAGATTATCATAGAGGTGAATTATTATACCAAATAAAAAAAATACAAGATACACTATCTTATGCACAAGAACTAAAAGAAATGGGAATAACTGATTTTCAAAAAAAATATAGTCGACAACCAATAGATAATATCATACATAATGACTATACGCTTAATATAGCCAAACTCTTCTATTTAAAATATTGTCTCGCCGTATTTCTTAAAATGTTTAATGATGATAAAATAGGATATAAAAGATATATGTTAAATTATCTAAATATACCAGTTGATAATATCAAATTAGCAGAAAATTACTATGAAAGTATAACATTAATAGATATATTAAATCGTTATGCTAATAAAAAAATGTTTAAAAATGAAATAGAAAGTTTTAAAATAGATTTTTTTGATAGTTTGTTTAATCCACAGAGAAGAAGAAATGTAAGAACTAGAGGATATAATAGCATTAATTCTATATTACAAGAAGATGAACTTCCTTATAATATTATTAGTATAAAAGAAAATGAAAGTGAAAACAGAAATAAACATTACTGGTGGTTATATAAAATAGAAGAACAATAATTATATCCAAGAAATGCGCCAAAAAATTCACATCTCTATATATAGGATTGTGAATAATTTGGCGCAATTATAGACAGTTGTTCATTTAGATATGCGAAATAGACATAATAATTATTATGTCTATTTTTTTTATAATAATATTTACTGATATTTTTAAAAAATATAAATTATTATTATTGTATTAGATATTATACTAAATTAGTATAGTTGGGATTGCTGTTTGTTAATTTATATATATATTTATAGTTATCGATAAATGCTGATATTTTTATACTTTTATATGCTATTTTTGTTAGTTTTTATTGATATTAGTGTGTGAATCAATGTGCTAATACGGTATTTGGGTTAGTTTAGACCAAAGAATATGTAAACCATGCCCCTTATGCAATAATTATTAATATTTCTTGCACATAATATACTATTATATGCAAGAAATGGTCACTAGAAGCATATTGCCATTATTAATTGTATTAATATAAGGTCTAAGCGCATATAGCATCATAATCATTATTAATACTACTGTACTAGCTTACTAATACGGAAGAGCGTATATAGTATATAGGACACATCCTATATAGGACATGTCCTATAGTAGCTACATAAGTAGTTACTATTAATAATGTACAATATCATATACATTATATAATACCATACATTTATATCATATATGTTCATAATACAATAATAATAATACGTTAATATCATATTGCAATTATTATATACAATTAACAAAACTACATTAAATTAAATATATCGCAAATAAACTACGTTAATATCAATTTATACGTAACAATTTTCATGTTTTAGGCTTACCCGATTGTAACAATTTGCCTTCATTTAATATGATCATCTGCCGGTTTACTGCTATTATTTATTATAATAAATATAATATATATTATAAATAATATCTATTAATCAATAGCTACATTATATTTTTATATATTGTTATTATCTTACATTAATATTAGTCATAATGTTATTATATTA
>Ga0265297_10010870_pt1 | contig 11305 bp, 15 predicted proteins | sample Munlanlwell13791_FD_192502 | JGI IMG/M metagenome (GOLD analysis project Ga0265297, IMG submission 192502) | Leachate microbial communities from a municipal landfill in Southern Ontario, Canada - Leachate well 137-91 | ecosystem: Engineered > Solid waste > Landfill > Unclassified | place...
ACAAAATTCTTCTTTTAAGTCACGGGGAAGAGGAGTCGGGAGGTCGCACCAACCCGAGCTTACTGGCCAATACTTTTGAAGCTGTTTTGGGCGGTCTTTTCATAGACTCCGGAATCACTTCCTGTTATAGTTTCATCTCCGAAGTATTTACCGACGAAGAACTCACCAGCCTCCAAAACACCAAAGATCCCAAAAGCCTGCTTCAGGAAAAAACTCAGGCCGCAGGCTGGGGTACCCCCAATTACGCCATAGTTTCCATTACCGGACCGGATCACGCCAGAATCTTTACCATATCTGTCACCATCAATGGTCAACCTCAAACGACAGGCACTGGCACCAGTAAACAGCGGGCAGAAACCGAAGCTGCCAAGGCCGCCCTAGCCAAACTATTCCCGTAATGTTAAAATAACTCCATGCTAAAAATAAAACTTTCCCCTGTCGGTAAAAAACACGACCGTCAATTTCGTATCGTTGTCATGGAGGAAAGATCAAAAATCACCAGCGACGCCATTGCCAATCTCGGTACCTACAACCCCAAATCCAACGCCGTCATCGTCGAAGAAAACGCTGTAAATGAGTGGATCAGAAAAGGCGCTCAACCTACGGCCAAAATAAAAACCCTTCTTAAATTAGACTGATATGGAAGATTTTCTCAAATTTCTCATTACCCCGCTTTTAGGTTCCCCCGAACAGCTCGAAATTTCCCAATCTGGAAACATTTTGTCACTTAAAGTGGCCGATGAGGACGTGGGAAGAATAATCGGCAAAAAAGGAAACGTCATAAACGCTTTGCGTACCCTCATCCGAACCTACGGCACCGTCAACCATCTGCCCATCCAAAACCTCCAGCTTCAAACCCCGGTTAAAAAGGATTAACTGCTTGCCCGGAACCGGAACTCACCATCACCTCAGGCAAAGTTGCATATTCCTGTAACCTGATCTTCAGGTTCGCCAATTTGTCTTTATACTCCGGTAGAGGAGTAAGGGCTTCGGAAGCGGCTTTTCCCCACCCTGACCACGCGCCGACAATCGAAAGTTTAACAGAACCATTACTGAAATTTACTTTGGCTATCGACACCAGCGGCAATGACTTCTCTAGTACGCTGATTATTTTCTGCAGTTGTGCAAAGTCGGTTACCTTAAATTCAACTTCCAAACTAATGGGGACATCGTTAACACTCGCCGCCGCAGTTGCCTCCACCACGTCTCCCACTGTCCCGGTATAAGATGACAAAACAGCCCCGGAGACAGAAGCAGCGTTGTTCAATTCCGCCATCATCAGCCATACCTCTTTCCCGGCCGGAACTGCCTTAGTTGTCCAAGCCAAATTCTCACTCTCAACTTTTACATCCGTTTGCCTTAAAATATCCAACTTTTGTTGCAACACATTCAGTTTTTGTTCTTCAACCGCCGCCTCATCCTGTTTTTTAACCAGCGCTTCCAATTTCCCCGCACCTCCGCTTGAAAGCTCACCCAAACTAAATAGAATTAAAAAAATCACCACCACCGGATACAATACCCATAAAAATTTAAAAACAATGCTGTTACTGTACATTTTTAAGTCCTTTCACACTAATATTTCCTACCCATCCGTCTGTTGGGCTCCAGGTTATACTATCAGCGGAAACTGCTGAAAATTTCTGCACCATATTATCAGAGAACAGCTTTATCTCATCCACACCCTGTCCCAGTGCCCGTACTTTAACTTTTCCCGATGCTTCAAAAGTCCAACCTCCGACGCTTATATTTTCCCCCACTGTAGTAGCTGATAAAGTCGTTAAATTAGACCTCGAATCCAAAAAAGCGTTTATAGCATCCAGTCTGTCTGATAGTTTTCTTATCACCACCTCTTGTTCAGCCAATTTATCCACCTCGGCCGACTTTTGTACAAAAGAAGCGGTTGCTTTACTTTCCCGTCTGGACCAATAAGCCCCCCAACCCAAAAACCCTGCCAACGTCACCAGATACACTACCAAAACCGCCGTTGTTCCCGTCACTACCAGCTTCCTAATTTTATCCAGGTTTTCATTATTTTTATTATTTTCAACTACAAAATTGATCATATTCCTCTCATTGCCAAACCTATAGAAACAACGTAAAACGGTCCTGCTCCCGCCATTGCCTTTTGTTGAGAAGCGTCCATCACCAGCCTATCAAACGGATTCGCAATCGCCACCTCCACTCCGACCAGGCCCGAAAGGGCACCCACTAAATCAGGCACCAACGCAATTCCGCCTGACAAAGTAATAAGCTTCACCCCTTCACCGGGATGCTTTGATACGTAAAAATCGCTGGTCTTTTTGACCTCATTTGCAATAACCGTCAGTACCGGCCTCATAGCTTCAGCCAATTTCCCCTCCAATTGTGAAGAGGTAAAACCGTAAGTCTTTTTATATTGTTCAGCTTGTGTCGGATCCAATCCCAAAGAAGCAGAAATTGCCCGGTTAAATGCCTCTCCCGCCGTCGGCACTGTTCTGGAAAAAACCAATAGTCCGTTTTTAATTATTCCCAAATCAGTGCTCTTAGCCCCGATATCTACAATCATCGACAGGGGATAATTAGCAGGAACTACAGCCCGGCTGGTAGCCATCAATTCCGTCTCCAAAGCAATTACATCCAACCCCGCCTGTTCCAGCACCTGGGTATATGCCGAAACTAGATTTTTGGCTACGGCCACCAACAACACTTCCATTCCTCCGCCACTGGTATCCTTTCTTATCACCTGATAACTCCACACTGCTTTGTCAGCAGGAATTGGAATATATTGCTCCACCTGCCACTGCAGCGCTTGCCGGACTTCATCATCCTTCATAAGAGGCATTTCCACTACATGTGAGGATACCTGTTCTTCCGGAAGAGCCGCTACCACCCTCCGGCTCCTGGCCCCGGACTCTTTCAGGATTTTTACTACCGCTGCCGAAAATGGCGCCAGATTATTCATATTTCCCACCACACCCCCCTGATACGAAGGCATGGACGCAGCAGCTGTCAATTTCCACTTGTCTTTACCGGCGGGGGTAAGCTCTACTAGCTTAATTGAAGCAGATCCGATATCAATACCGATTTTGGGCAGGTCACTCATATCAAATTATTTTATCAGACTTGACCCGGAGAACAATGCCGAGTCAAACATAAACGGCAAATCCGGATTCACCCGGATTACCCTGACTTTCTTAGTCGCATTTCCCGATGTCCCGGTAGACACTGTATCTTTTCCCTGAATAGGTAAATTCGCCGGAGCTGAATGAACCGCCAGCGGCTCAGACGTGCCGCTCCCGATCATTCTCGTTCTCATCATCAATAACGGCTCGGGAATTGCAGAAGTATTGAGAGTATACCGATATTTAAAAATCTGCGGTTCCGCAGTATCCGGGTCTCCCTGACAGGAAACATTCATATTGTCAGGAGCAGTAAACCCCGGACCCAGTATCCACCTTCTCATATTTACTGTTCCCCCGCTTCCCGAATAAATCATCACTTCCGCTATGGGTGTTGCCGGATCCGTTCCCCAACAAAAATGAATTAAATTAGGATTTGTGCCCCCCAAGTCTATGGTAGCCACGTCACCGGATTCCAACTCATACGGAAGTTTATAAAAACCTCCCCCGCCCAAGTCGGTATTGGCTACAGAAACTGTTGCATTGCTTTCAGAAAAAGGTGCCGTAGCCGGACTACTCTGGGTACCACTGGCAAAATTTCCCACCCCCGCCAACGCTTTTTCCACTCCCGCTTCGGCGGCTTCCAAAGCCCTGGTTGATTCTTCGGCAGTAGTCGAAATACTAACCTCAGTTACACTTCGGGACACCACCGCCAATCCCACAGTCATAACTACTCCCAAAATCAACAGCACCACCAACAAAGCTTGACCTCTTTTCATACTCCCATTATGCGGACAACCAAAGACCATTGTCAACAAATTAGTTCCCGAAATTTCTTATTAATACTTGTGTCTGAAATACTACCCCGTTAGTCCCGGTTGCTCCGGCATAATCGGTAACATCAATTCCCCCGGATTTGTTAATCACAAAACAGATTTTGACCACCCGAAACGGAGCCGCTGCCGGATCGCACGTAAATATTGATGTGCTGCCCGAACAGGTTGTCACACTTACATTATTTGAGGTCAGACTCCCTGATGAAGACGAAATCGCTGTCCCGGACAAAGCATAAGTTACCACATCATCATTCAGTCTTTCTATTGTCAGACTATTAGTCCCGCAAGCGGAAATTTTTGCCGCAAATCTCACCATTTGATCGATAGATCTGATAGCAAATGCCCCCTCCGTCTTAGCAGTCGCTATTGCCGAAGATTTTCTGGCACTTCGGAAAACCGTGTAAAACATTACACTGGCAGTCCCCAAAACTACTGCCATCAGTCCAGTAGCTAAGAGCACTTCGATCAGGGAAAAACCTTTTTTCATTAATATCTCCCCACAGTCCGGCTTTGTTTGGAACTAACCGTTCGTCCGCCCTCATTCCAGGATACAGTCGCATCAATTCTGATCTCCTTATTATCCGGAGCAACCAATGTCAGCACCAGATCCCTTTTATATTGGGCCGGAGTCCCAATTAATTGACCCGCAGTACACGCTCCGGTTGAGGGCCAACCTGTAGGTGGAGTTGCAGAAAAACAATAAGTATTATTTGCCCGACTGACAAAAGTTTCCCAACCACTCAAATCCTTTTGCACCACTACCCACTCAATTGCCTCAGTTCCGTATGTAGTCGCTTCACTCTGCCTTTTTGCCGACCCGGAATTGTTTACCGACCTGTTGGCCACCTGGACCACTCCCACAATCGCAACTATCACAATAGACACCGCAATCATTACCTCCACTAACAACTGACCTTTTCTCATTGTATCCTTCCAAAACCATTAATAGTAAATGTTTTGTTTTCGGCTGCGATGCCGTTAGATACCGTCACCAATATACTTTGTGCGGGTGTCAGATGCGGATATATTCCTTGTCCGCCGGATCTAAACAGTACTCCCTTGGTGGGTCCATTTGTTAAATTTGTTATCGTTACTGTTAATCCCGTCGGCACAGTATATTGCAATGGTGTCGCAGGAAAAGTTGAGGTTTCATCGGGATATGTAGTATTAGTCTGGCTGCACACCCCTTCAACTCTTACTACCTGACTGTTATTTTTCACCACTCTCCATCCCTGGAAAGCAAGATTCCCGCATTCATTTTTTCCGCTCAGCGCATTATCCCTGGCCTGGATGTAAGTCATTTTCAATTTATCACGCAAAGCAGTAACTTTTTGCACTCTGTTATTTCGCAAAAAAGACGGCACCGCCAATCCCACTATAACCATCACCAAACCCAGCGCCACCATCATTTCAATAAGAGTAAAACCCCTTTTCATGGATTTCTCAATGTATACGTCGGATAGTCCGGATCCGTAATTTTTTCCAAAGTAGCCGTCAATGAATAAGTACAAGCTCCCGCCCCGCAACTACCAGCAGTTGCGTAACCATAATTTCCTCCCGTAGGTGGAATTGGAACAGCTTGGATGTAAGTAGTGGCCAAACAACTAGCATTAGCACAGCTTGCAGCAGCCGGATAATATCCCAAATCATTTCTGTACATCTCCAGTGCAGACCTAATAGATTCTAAATCCGCTTTCTTACGACTATCTCTGGCATATTGTCTTGGTCCCTGACCTATCACTGACATCACCCCTGCCGAAATTACCGCCATCAACCCGATAGCCACCATCAACTCAATTAACGTAAACCCTTTAAACCTTGTTATCCTATTCGTTCTGTACATACCAATTACATTGTATCCCATTTCCACACTCTACTGTCAAATCCTGTCGTATACCGTTATCCCTTTTGTATTCCAAAGCCACATATATTTTAAACTTTTGTCTGGACTTATCAGTTTCATAAATATATTTCCAACCCTTAAAAGTGAACGGATCCGAAGACAATCCCTTCAGGTACTCCACATTGTCATAATCCACAATACTGTCATTACTGCTGCCCCAGTTACACACATACTGCCCCCGTTCTCCGCATGCCATCAGCCTGCCTCCATCAGTCGCAATCGGATATTCTCCGTAATCCAGATAGTATCGTTCAAGCGCCCTGGCCACCAATTCCACATCAGACTTTCTCTGAGAATCCCTTGCCTTCATCTTTCCTATAGAAAGCTGCACCGTTGAAATACCCAAAATCATTACCAAAATTGTCACCACTGTCACAATATCTTTTTTTTTCCAATCAAATATCGAAAATGTATCCACACATTTATTTTATCACCATCTTTATTAACTTTTCCCCATACAAAAAACCTATCCACGACCCGATCACCAACCACGGCCCAAACGCTACTTCATCTCTTAGTTTACTTGATCTCTTAATTAACTTTATCACTCCATAAATTGCTCCGCTCACAAACGCTACCCACAACCCTACCGCAATATTCGGCCAACCTAGCCACCATCCCATTACTACCGCAATCCCAATATCTCCCGACCCCATCGCTTTTCCTTTACTAACTAGCCAAATCCCTCCAATTAACCCAACACCAATTAACATTCCAATAAAATTATTTAATGAATAAATTAATTGCCAACTGCCAACTGATAACTGATAACTGATAACTGATACTCCCCATATTATTACCATCCAATCGCTAACGAGCTTAGTCTCCCAGTCCATCACTGCAATTATTGTGGTAACCCAAAAAATCAAACACACCACTACCACTTGACTGATAACTGATAACTGATAACTGATAACTGAAAAACCCACCGCCATCCACACTTCTAACAAAAAATTCCTAGCTGGGATAGGGAAGTGGCAATACCTACAAGAGGCGCTAAACCACCTACCAAGATTTCCCCCTCTTACGGCTTTAGACGCGAACCGAAGGTTCGATTTAAGAGGGGGATGTAAGGGGGCGTTATTTATAAGTGAAAGGTAAGAAACTATTGGTATTAAATCTATTATTTTTAATTCATGCTTACATGTATCACACACCGATCTCCCCTTCGTCCAGGAAATTTTCTTAGGCAGTCTGTCAATCAATGCATTAGCCGTACTCCCGAATACTGCCCCAAATACAAAAAAAACTATCCACATCATCTAAATATACCACTCTCCTATATTTCCTCCCTCCTAGACTAGGAGGGAGGATTAAGGTAGGTGGTAATTTTCTTTATTACCTCTCCCATTCTTTTCTCCACATCTTCATTTTTAAACCTAACCACATTAACTTCATGTTCTTTTAAAGTTCTAGTTCTATATTCATCGATTTCTTCTTTTCCAATATGCACATTACCGTCCAATTCTATGGCTAATTTTTTCACAGGACAATAAAAATCCAAAATATAAGGTCCTACACTATGTTGTCTACGAAATTTTACTCCCAAACGACTCCCTTTTAACTTTTCCCAAAGTAAACTTTCTGCAACCGTACAATTATTTCTTAAAATTTTTCGCCTCTCTATCAGAGTCGGAGAATTCCAAATATAACGCTTCACTAAATTTAATATACCACTCTCCTACATTTCCTCCCTCCTAGACTAGGAGGGAGGATTAAGGTGGGTGGTAAAAAAAACACCGCCCCTTTCGGGGCAGTGTAGTTTCTTATATAAGAAACAAAAACTAGAAAGCGCAGGCAGATCCAAGTACCGGAGCACCGGCACCGCAGAATCCACAAGCTCTTCCGTTTTGACTGGACCAAAACCACCATGCCGCGACACCGGCACATGAACCCTGAATGTACTTAGCAGAAGCCAAAGATGCTGAAACTACAGCAGTAGTACCAACACCAGCGTAATTAAACGCCACACCAGCCGGCAGAGCTGTCAATTCTCCAGTAGTTACCAAATGAGCCAAACCTTGTGCTGTAGTTGGATAAATTCCCGTAGTTTGTTGAGCAGCATACGACTGTAATGATGTAGCAACTTGTCCAACACCATTTTGTACATTGGCATCATTAGCCTGGCGCGTCTTTTCCAACGGGTTGATCAAAGCGACCACACCGGCGGCCAAGACTGCCATGATACCGATAACAACCAACAGTTCGATAAGTGTAAAACCTTTTTTAATAGTCATCGCTTTTATTCACCCCCTCTCATCATATTTCATTTGTAATTGAATAAATCGGCATTACTATGGAAAACATTAAAAAACCTACACCAATTGCTAATACAATCAGTATTATTGGTTCTATTGCCGTTGTCAAGCCTTTGACCTTTTCTTCAGACCCGGTTTCAAAATAATGTGACAGCTTTGCTAATACATCATCCATCTTTCCGGTTTCTTCACCCACAGCCACCATCTGACCGACTACAATCGGAAAAATCGGACTTTCCGAAAAGCTAATCGACACCGGAAAACCTTTTTCCACCTGATGCGCAATCCGCAGCAAATCCAGCCTTACCAGCTCATTTCCTGATGCATCGGCCACGATATTCAATGCCTCTACTACGGAAATTCCCGATCCTAAAAGTAACGACATCGTCCGGGTTATCTCAGTCAGCATTGTTTCCTTGGCCAAAGTACCGATTACGGGAATTTTATACATAAATGTATCCCACTGCATTCTGCCTTTTTTTGTCCCCAAAAAATATCTGCCCCCGAAAAAAAGTCCGGCCACAATAATTATCATAAGCCACCACTGGTGCACCATGAAATCCGAAGTCGCCATCAGTAACTTTGTGGACCACGGTAACTCGGCTCCGAAATCGGCGTACAGTGCCGTCATCTTTGGCACCACCACCACCATCATTAATATCATGATTCCCACCATAGCTACCAGAATAATTACCGGATAGATCATGGCCCCCGACACCTTCCCTCTAAACTCTCTGGCTTTTTCAGAATTTTCCGCCAACCTGTTTAAAATTTGCTCCATTACCCCCGCCGCTTCAGCTGCTTTTACCAACGCCGTATAGACCTTTGGAAAAATTTTTGGATACTTACTCATAGCCGAAGAAAGCGGCTGTCCCGACTGCACATCCAAAAGCATCTGGCTTATAACCACAGACAAGCTGGGAGCTGACTGAACTTTCAACAAATTTAATGCGTCCGTCAGGGGTAATCCTGCGGTAATCATAGTTGACAATTGCCTGGTAAAATTTGTCACATCGCTCGAACTGACTTTTCCGGTCAGACCTTTCAAAAACTGTAGGTCAATCCCGGGCTTTACGATATTAATAGAAATCGGCGTCAGCTTACTTTCACGAAGGGTATCAGCAGCCCCATTGGAACTATTGGCTTCAATCACACCTTTTTCCATTTTTCCGGACAAATCTCTGGCTGAATATTTATATTTCATAATTACCTGCTGCTTCTCACGTTTTTATCAAGTTCGGTTGGCCTCAGAGCGTATGCATGGGCCGTTTCCGTACTGATACTCCCGTCCCGGATCATCCTCCCCAAAGTGTTCTCCAGTGTTTGCATTCCATACTCTGCCGAAGTCATGATAATGTTGTCCAACATATGCGTCCGGCCTTCCCTGATTGCCGTTTTTACGGCCTGAGTTGCCACCATAATTTCATAGGCTACCGCTCTTCCTCCTCCCTCCCTGGGCAGCAACCTCTGCGAAAACACAGCTTCCAAATTTGCCGATAGCTGCAGCCTCACCTGCGGTTGCTGATTTTCCGGAAACACGTCTACAATTCTGTCAATGGTCTGCGCCGCCGAATTTGTGTGCAACGAAGCAAACACCAGATGTCCTGTTTCTGCAATAGTCAGAGCCGCCGCAATCGTTTCAAAATCCCGCATTTCCCCGATCAGTACCACATCCGGATCTTCACGAAGCACCGACCTTAAAGCAATATCCCAGGAATGAGTGTCGTTGTGTACCTCCCGTTGAGAAAATACCGCCCTCTTGGGGGTGTACACATATTCAATCGGGTCTTCAATTGTCACCACATGCACCGGCCGGGACTGGTTAATTTCTTCCAAAATCGTGGCAATTGTAGTCGATTTTCCCTGACCGGTAGGCCCGGTGATGAGTACAAAACCCTGTTTTAAAGTGGCAAAATCGTGGCATATCTTAGGTAGTCCCAATTCTTCCATGCTGGGAATATCCGATGAAATAAGCCTAAAACTTCCCCCCATTTCACCTTTTTCAAAATATGCGTTCACCCGAAATCTCGCGTGTTCTCCGAACGAGAACGAAAAATCCAACTCTTTATTAACGGCATAAATCTGTTTTTGCTCAGCAGACATCACACCGGAAATCAGAATTTCTATTTGATTCGGAGCCAGCGCCTTTTCCCCGGCCACTGCTACCAAGTCTCCGTCAATTCTCACCATCGGCTGCGACCCCACCACCAAATGCAAGTCCGAAGCCTTACGTTCTATTACATACATGAGCAGTTGTTGTATTGTCATATTTAAAATATACACTTTTTTCCCCTCGCCTTAAATAAGGAGAGGGAACCAAAGGGTGAGGTATTTTTTTACTCCTGGGCAACCCTCAATACCTCATCTATGGTAGTAAGTCCCTCCACTACTTTCAAATAACCGTCTTGTTTCATTGTCACCATCCCGTCCTCCACCGCACTTTTTTCAATTTCATTTGCCGCCGCATGTTCCAAAATCAGCCTGCCCACTTTCTCTGAAACCGGCAACACTTCATATACACCTACCCGCCCCTTATAACCCGTATTACCACATTGCTCACATCCCGCCCCTTTAAAGAATTCTATCGGCTTATTAGGATCAATCTTCCACAGCTTACCCAGCACGTTTTTCATATCCGCTACCACAACTTCTTCCGGAACATAAGCTTTTTTACACACATTACAAACTTTTCTGCATACCCGTTGTCCTACAATAGCGGTGATTGTCGATGACAATAAATAGGGCTCCGCTTTCATGTCCAGCAGCCGTGGAAGAGCTCCCGCCGCGGAATTGGTATGCAAAGTAGAAAACACCAAATGTCCGGTCAGTGATGCCTGAATTGCCAATTCCGCCGTTTCCTCGTCCCGGACTTCTCCCACCATGATGACATTAGGATCTTGCCGTAAAAACGACCTTAGTCCAGAAGCAAACGTCAGCCCGGCTTGTGGATTGATTTGTACCTGGTTTACCCCCGGCATCTGATATTCCACCGGATCTTCCAGCGTCAAAATATTCACCTTTACCGTATTAATTTTAAACAATACCGAGTACAAAGTCGTAGTTTTACCAGATCCGGTAGGTCCCGTTACCAAAATAATTCCGTGTGGCCGCAATATCGCTTCTTCCAGATTTTTAAGCGCCCGTCCCCGTAACCCCAATTCCTGCATCGTTGGTACTCCGCCGGATTTTTTTAAAAGCCGCATGACTATT
>Ga0265297_10010871_pt1 | contig 11304 bp, 8 predicted proteins | sample Munlanlwell13791_FD_192502 | JGI IMG/M metagenome (GOLD analysis project Ga0265297, IMG submission 192502) | Leachate microbial communities from a municipal landfill in Southern Ontario, Canada - Leachate well 137-91 | ecosystem: Engineered > Solid waste > Landfill > Unclassified | place...
CCAGTTCCACCCGGAAAGCATTATGACCGTCGAGGGCAAGAAGATTTTGGAGAACTTTTTAAGGATGGGCAAGAGCCATGATTAAAGAAGCAATCAGCACACTGGTAGCGGGCAAGGACTTAAGCTACGAAGAAGCGTATTTTGTGATGGGGGAAATTATGGGCGGGGAGGCGACGCCAGCCCAGATTAGCGCTTTCCTTACGGCACTGCGCCTCAAGGGTGAAACCGCCGACGAAATTGCCGGGCTAGCCAGCGTCATGCGCGCCAAAGCCAATCCGGTTAAGATAAACGGTCCCGCCATAGATATCGTGGGGACGGGGGGAGATGGGGCGTCCACCTTTAATATTTCTACTGCCGCAGCTTTTATAGTGGCGGGGGCGGGGCTTAAAGTTGCCAAGCACGGTAACCGTGCCATGTCCAGCCAGTGCGGCAGCGCGGATATATTAGAGGCGCTGGGGGTAAAGATAGACTTAAGCGCGGACAGCGTGGCGGAATGTATTGAAAATACGGGCATCGGGTTCATGTTTGCGCAGGTTTTCCACCCGGCTATGAAGCACGTGGCACCGGTGCGTAAAGAGATAGGCATACGCACCGTGTTTAATATCCTGGGGCCCTTAACTAATCCGGCGGGAGTCGAACATATGCTGCTCGGCGTGCCTAGCCAAGAGATTGGCAATAAGATGGCTGCCGTTCTTCAAAAGCTTGGCACCAAACACTCACTGGTTGTCTACGGCAAGGACGGTCTGGACGAGATTTCTATCAGCGGCAAAACGGTAATCTGGGACGTCACTAAAGATAAAGTATCCAAACCGTATGAAGTATCGCCTAAGGATTTTGGATTCAATAAGGCAGACATCACGGGGGTAAAGGGCGGCACGCCGCAGGAAAACGCCGCCACGTTAACCCGTATTTTAGGCGGAGAAAAGAGCGACGTGCGAAATATGGTAGTAATGAATGCCGCCGCTGCATTAGTTGCCGGGAATATGACTCCGGAGTTCAAAAAGGCGGTCAATCTTGCCACAGAAGCCATTGACAGCGGCAAAGTTAAAGAAAAACTGGAAAGGTTAGTGACACTAAGTCGAAATCTGAAATAATATGGCTAAAACTATACTGGATAAAATAGTCGCGGACAAAAAAGAGTCGCTACAGGCACAGAAAAGCAGTGTATCTTTAGCGTCTCTTAAAGAACGCGCTGCGCAGCAAAAACCGCTCGATTTTGTGGCGGCGCTGCGTGGAAAAGGTATTAAGCTTATCGCCGAGGTCAAGAAAGCGTCGCCTTCTAAGGGGATGTTATGTCCCGACTTTAAGCCAGTAGAGTTAGCACAGACTTACGCCCGCCACGGCGCGGCGGCGATATCCGTACTCACCGAAGAAAAACACTTCATGGGAAGTCTGCAATACCTGACGGCGATAAGGGAAAAGGTTAACATCCCTCTCTTAAGAAAGGATTTCATCTTCGATGCCTACCAGGTTTATGAGTCTGCCGCCAATGGCGCCGACGCTATACTGCTGATTACGGCGATATTGGATAAAGAAACTCTAGAAGAATTACTAGAAGTCGCCAAAAGCCTTAAGCTGGGCTGTCTGGTGGAGGTGCACAACGAGGAGGAAACACTAAAAGCGTTACTGGCGGGGGCGGAGGTTATCGGTATCAATAACCGGGATTTGACCACTTTCAAAACGGATACTAACACCACACGCCGCTTAAGAATGCTGATACCGGCGGACGACATCGTCGTCAGTGAGAGCGGCATTAGCAACCGTGACGATATTAGAAAAATGAAAGAGTGTAAGGTTAACGCCGTGCTGGTGGGCGAGGCGCTGGTAACGGCTAAAGATATACCCGCCAAAATAAAGGAATTACTGTCATGACCTTAATAAAAATCTGTGGCATTACCAGTGAAAAAGTCGCTCTAGAAACCGCCGCGGCGGGGGCTGACTTCATCGGTATTGTGTTTGCTGAGAGCCCGCGCGAGATTGCGCCGGAGGTTGCCCAAAAAATTACATCGGCGTTAAAGGCAAATATAACTAATGCAAAGTCGGTAGGGGTATTCGTCAACATGTCGTCCCAAGTTCTAAATCAAATAGCCGCCCAATATGGTCTCGACTTTGTACAGCTAAGCGGCGACGAGAATCTGGAATATTGTAAGTCGCTTACCTGCCCATTTATTAAAGCCTTCCACTTAAGCGATGTGGCGTCGGTTGAGACGGCGATGATAAAAATTCAGGAAATCCAGCGAACACTGTTAGATAAAAACGTTTTATTTCTACTCGATACCGCCGCGCCGGACAAATACGGCGGCACGGGGTCGACATTTAATTGGGAACTAGCTCTGCCAATCACCCGGCAGCATCCGGTGATTATTGCCGGCGGGCTTAACCCGGAGAATGTTGGGGAAGCGATAAAGACACTTCAGCCCTGGGGCGTGGATGTCTCTAGCGGGGTGGAAACCAACGGAGTTAAGGATATGAAGAAAATCGTTAAACTCATTGAAGCAGTGAGGCAAACCGATGCCATGTAGACCTGATGTAGGCGGATATTTCGGCGCGTACGGCGGCAAGTTCGTGCCGGAAACACTGATGCCCGCTTTGGCGGAGCTGGAAAACGCCTATGCCGATAGTCTGGCAGATGCCGCCTTCCTCAAGCAATTCGAGGATTTGTGCAAGAATTACATCGGACGGCCCACGCCGCTGTATTACGCGGCGCAGTTGACGAAAAAAGCCGGCGGTGCGACTATCCTACTTAAACGGGAAGACCTGGCGCATACCGGCGCGCATAAAATCAACAACGCGTTAGGGCAGGGCTTAGTGGCGAAACGCATGGGCAAGAAGCGTATTATCGCCGAGACGGGGGCAGGGCAGCACGGGGTGGCGGTAGCCACCGTCTGCGCCATGCTGGGACTGGAATGTATTATCTACATGGGCACTGAAGATATCGCGCGGCAGGCTCCCAATGTCAACCGCATGAAACTCACCGGCGCCGAGGTTCGGCCGGTAACGTCCGGCAGTAAAACGCTTAAGGATGCTATCAATGAAGCGATTCGCGACTGGGTAAGCAACGTCAAGAATACCCATTATTTACTGGGGTCGGTGGTTGGTCCGCACCCTTATCCGATGATTGTACGCGATTTTCAGGCTATCATCGGGCGGGAAGCCAGGACACAAATATTAACGGCGTATCACCACCTGCCGGATTACCTGGTGGCATGTGTCGGCGGCGGGAGTAATAGCATCGGGCTTTTTCACCCGTTTTATAACGATAAACAGGTGCAGTTCATCGGGGTGGAGGCGGGGGGTAAAGGTCTTAACACCGGCAAGCACGCGGCATCTTTGGCGACGGGGAAAGTGGGCGTCCTGCATGGCACCAAGTCGTACCTCATGGAAGACGAGCATGGGCAGATTATGGAAACACACAGCATCTCGGCGGGACTGGATTACCCGGGGGTGGGGCCGGAGCACAGCTTTTATAAAGACAGCGGTCGCGCCCAATACGTGGCAGTGAATGATAAAGAAGCTTTGGACGGGTTTAAACTCCTCTGCGCCACCGAGGGGATAATCCCCGCTTTAGAATCTTCTCACGCCATATATTACGCTGTAAAAATGGCCAAGGGCTTAAGCAAAGACACACTGATTATCGTGAATCTATCCGGGCGGGGCGATAAAGACATGGGCATCGTGGCGCCTTTACTGGGACTGAAAGAATGAGCATTATCACATCGGTTTTTAGGCCGGACCATAAAGCGCTAATCGCTTACGTTACCGCAGGCTATCCGGATAAGAAGAGCACCGTTAAAATAGCGGCGGCTTTAGCGGAAGGCGGCTGCGACATTATTGAGTTGGGCATACCGTTTTCCGACCCCCTGGCGGATGGCGCTACCATCCAAAAAGCGAGCTACGAGGCTCTGCAGCAGGGCATCACGCCGCAAGCCTGCCTGGAAATAGCTACCGATATCAGGAAGCAGATTGCCACGCCGCTTGTCTTTATGACCTATTACAATCCGGTGCTCAATTATGGGCTTGAGGCTTTCTGTAAAGCCTGTAAGAAAGCCGGCATCAACGGCTTAATCGTCCCTGATTTGCCGCCGGAAGAGGGACTGGAACTGGAGGCGATTACAGATAAAAATGACCTTGACCTGATATACCTGTTGGCGCCCACAAGCACTGACGCCAGAATCGCCACAGTAGCCGCGCGGTCGCAGGGGTTCATTTACCTGGTTTCTTTAACCGGCGTCACCGGCGCGCGCAACACATTATCACCGGAATTGGGGAGCTTTGTGAAAAGGGTGAGGTCTAAAACCACTCTGCCGCTTTGCGTAGGCTTCGGTATTTCTAAAATAGAGCACGCTGTACAGGCAGCCGCCCTGGCTGATGGCGCAATCATCGGGAGTAGACTAATACAGCTGATAGAAGAAGACAATACGCTGGCCGGATTAAAGTCGTTCATCGCCGGACTGCGTCAGGCTTTAAATTCGTCGAAAAACACCGGGGAGGTAAGAAATATGTAGTGCCCTACCGTTATATATAAATATAAATAAACCAAATAAGGAGGAAAAATGGAAAGGACCAAATACATACTGGAAGAAAAGCAGATGCCTACCCAATGGTACAATATCCAGGCAGACCTGCCTGTACCGCTACCCCCCTATCTGCATCCCGGCACCAAACAGCCGCTGGGCCCCGCCGACCTTGCGCCCCTATTCGCTATGGAGCTGATTAAGCAGGAGGTTAGCCAGGAAAGATATATTGATATACCAGAAGAGGTACAGGAGGTCTATAAACTCTGGAGACCGACCAACCTGTTCCGGGCGCACCGTTTGGAGAAACACCTGGGTACACCTGCCAAGATTTACTACAAATATGAAGGCACCTCTCCACCCGGCAGCCACAAACCCAATACCGCAGTAGCCCAGGTATATTACAATAAAAAGGAAGGCATCAAGCGTATCTCTACGGAGACCGGGGCGGGGCAGTGGGGCAGCTCGCTGGCTTTTGCCTGTAACCTTTTCGGGTTGGAATGCAAGGTCTACATGGTAAAGGTGAGTTACAACCAGAAACCCTACCGCCGCATCATGATGGAGACATGGGGCGCCACATGCGTGGCGAGCCCCAGCACAGAAACCAAAGCGGGTCGAGACGCCCTGGCTAAAGACCCCAACTGCAACGGCAGCCTAGGGTTGGCTATCAGCGAGGCAGTTGAAGACGCAGTCGGCCGCGAGGATACGCACTATTCCCTGGGCAGCGTGCTGAATCACGTTCTGATGCATCAGACCGTCATCGGTCTAGAAGCCCAGAAACAGATGGAGATGGCTGGAGACTATCCCGACATCATCATCGGGTGCGTGGGTGGCGGCTCCAACTTTGCGGGCATGTTCCTGCCGTTTGCTAAAGACAAGATATCCGGCAAGAAAAAAAATCTGCGTATCATCAACGTCGAACCGGAAAGCTGCCCGACGTTGACCAAAGGCCTTTATGCTTACGACTACGGCGACGTGGCTGGTATGGCGCCAATTGCTAAAATGTTTACGCTGGGGCATGACTTCATGCCGCCGCCCGTACACGCCGGCGGTCTGCGTTACCACGGTATGGCGCCGCTTATCTGCCACCTGCACAAGCTTGGCTTCGTGGAAGCTAAAGCCGTCCCGCAGTTGGCAACATTCGAGGCGGGGATTACTTTTGCCCGAACCGAGGGCATCATCAGTGCCCCGGAAACCAACCACGCCATCCGTGCCGTCATTGAAGAAGCACTGAAGTGCAAAGAATCCGGCGAATCTAAGGTAATCCTGTTCAACCACAGCGGCCATGGTCATTTCGATATGGCAGCTTACGAATCCTACCTGTCCGGCAAACTCCAGGACTATGCATACCCCGAAGATTTAGTCAGAGAAGCATTGAAGACTCTGCCGGAAGTACCCGCCGAATTCAAGTAACAACACTCAACACAACAAGATTTAAGTCCCCTTCTCTTTCATAGAGAGGGGGACTTACTTTTTAGTGAATATGCGATAAAATATTTCACAATATTTTAACAATTATATCCTATGATATAATTATTAATGTGAGGATGAGGTATATGAATATACTAAATATCAAAACAATTTTACTGACCCTTATCGTTGTTCTGATGCTGGGAACAACACTCCTGACCGGCTGTATAACCGTCACCAGCCCCGGTACAACAGCGGCAACCGGCGCCGCCGTCACCGCCACGATAGACGCAACCTGGACACCGCCAACAGGCAGCGGCACGTCGGTACAGCTCCCTAACATCGCCGATGTGGTGGCTTTAGTAAAACCATCGGTAGTAGCCATTACAACCGAGGTTGTTTCTTACGACTTTTTCAACCGGCCGTACACCCAGGAGGGCGCAGGTTCCGGCTGGATAATCGACCCTAACGGGTTAATCGTCACCAACAACCATGTGGTTGAAGGCGCCAAGACAATAACGGTAACGATGGATGACGGCACCTCTTATAAAGCTGATGTTAATTCTGTTTTTACCGATTCATTTAACGACCTGGCGATTATCAAGATAGACGCCGCTAATCTCCCGGCTTTAAAAACCGGTAATTCTGATAATATGCGTATCGGCGATTGGGTAATCGCCATCGGCAACGCTTTAGGACAGGGAACGAGAGCCACCGAGGGCATCGTTAGCCGCCAGGGAGTATCCCTGCAGGTGGACACGAACCAAACGCTTTACGACCTTATTGAAACCAGCGCTGCCATTAACCCCGGCAATAGCGGCGGGCCGCTCGTTAACCTGGCCGGTGAGGTAATCGGCATTACCAGCGCGAAAATTGCCACCGTTGGAGTGGAAGGGATGGGCTACGCCATCAGTATCAATACCGCCCTGCCCATTATTCAGGAACTGGTTAATAAAGGCTATGTCACCCGTCCCTATATCGGCGTGGGGCTTTATACCGTCGACCAGTTAGCCGTGGCGCAACTGAATCTTCAAGTAAATCAAGGCGTCGTGATTACCCAGGTAGCTGCGGGTGGTCCGGCGGAAAAGGCGGGGCTTACGCTTTACGATGTCATCGTGAGCATCGATGGAGTAACCGTCAATACCGTGTCCGAATTTACCAGGGTTTTGCACGCTGCCGCCATCGGCTTCCCACTAGAAGTTATATACTGGCGCGGCGACCAGCAATTAACCACGGCCGTCATACCCATTGAGACTCCAAGAACATCAGGCTAGCTGACTTTTTTAATGCCTAAAGCCAAGTGGTAGCCGCCTATCTTATGTTCTTCCTGCAGGTCAGCGCTTTCCGGAATGCCCTCGTCAATATCATCGGCGAGGGTTTCCTGTTTTATGTAGTCGGCAAAGGCTGATAGTGCCTGTACAAAGTAAGCGCTGCCGTCGTAATACAGCAGAATATGGTCGGCAATCTCGTAACCGGCGGTGCGGCGCATCGTTTGTACGCGGTGCACCATTTCCCGGGCGATGCCTTCTGCCTGCAGCTCTATCGTAATATAGGTGGAAACTGCCACGCACATGCCTGGCTCGCTGACAACCGCAAAATTAGCCACTTCCATGCCGCCTACTTTTTCCAGCGTTTCCGTCTTAAGCTCTTTGATATTCAGTTCGTCCAAGATTAGTGATTCAACTCTTTCCAGAGCGCGCGCCTCATGGTCGGACGATACGCTAACGTACATCGTTTCCAGCGGCTGGCGTATTTTTAGCGCGGCTTTATTACGCGCCGCCCGGCCCATGCTGCATACTTTCATCGCCAGGCGGTTGGCATCCGATAGTTCTTTATCAATCATGTCGGTATCTGCCACCGGGAAATCCGCCAGGTGTATGCTTTCCGGCGCGTCTTTAGTGACGGAACACACCAGGTTCTGATAAAGTTCTTCGGCGATGAATGGAGTAAAAGGCGCCATCAACTTCGCCAGCGTTACCAGACATTGATAAAGCGTGTTATATGCCGATAGCTTATCGTCGTCATTCTCACTCTTCCAAAAGCGCCGCCGGCTGCGCCGTACGTACCAGTTGGAAAGACCATCCACAAAAGTTTCCAACCTGCGTCCGGCATCGGTGGGACTATAGTTTTCCAGCTCGTTATCCACATCTGCTACCAGTTGGTTAAGTTCGGATAATATCCATTTATCCAGCTCTGCAGTGGGTGGGGGAAAAGGCGCCGCTGCGGGCTGATAATTATCAATATTGGCGTACATGACGAAGAACGAGTAAACGTTCCAGAGCGTCATCAAAAGCTGGCGGCTGATTTCCGCCACCATTTTCGTATCAAAACGGCGTACGGTTCCGGGCGGGGCCGAGGTATAGCAATACCAGCGTAAAGCGTCCGCGCCATGCTTGGTTACAACCTCTATGGGGTCGACCACATTGCCCTTGCTCTTGCTCATTTTTTTACCCTGGGCATCTAAAATAAGCTCCAGGCAGATGCAGTTTTTAAAGGTGGGTCGGTCGAAAAGCAGCGTGGATATGGCGTGCAGACTGTAAAACCAACCGCGTGTCTGGTCGACGCCCTCGGAGATAAAGTCCGCCACGCCAGTTTCTTTATCGAATAATTCTTTGTTATCAAAGGGATAGTGCGACTGCGCAAAGGGCATTGAACCGGAATCAAACCAGCAGTCCATCACCTCCGGTGTACGCTGCATGGCGCCGCCGCATTTGCCGCAGGCAAAGGTAACATCATCCATATATGGGCGGTGGATGTCCAGCGGTTCTTTAAAACCCTTAACACCCGGTTTGTTCTTAAGCTCTTCCACACTCCCCACACATTCTAAAGCGCCGCATTTTTTGCAGCCCCAGATGGGCAATGGCGAACCCCAGTATCTTTCGCGGGCAAAAGCCCAGTCCACATTATTTTCCAGCCAGTTGCCGAACCGGCCTTTCTTGATATGTTCCGGATTCCAGTTTATCTGTTCGTTGCCGGCGATTAGTTTATCTTTGATGGCCGTTGTTTTGATGTACCAGGTGGTCTTGGCATAATAAAGCAGCGGGGCATCACAACGCCAGCAGAATGGATAGGTATGCTTTATCGTTTCCCAGCGGAAAACCTGCCCGCGGGATTTAAGGTCTTCCATGATTAATGGGTCGGCGGATTTGACGAATTTACCGGCGAAGGAGTAGCTGCCGGTGATTTTACCCTGCAAATCAACCTGCTGCACAAAGTCCAGTTTGTTTTCCTTACCAGCTTCAAAGTCGACCTCGCCAAAGGCTGGGGCAACGTGGACGATGCCGGTGCCGTCATCCATCGTAACAAATTCGCCCTTTATTACTTTATACGTTAGTTTTTTATCAGGTTTTTGGGCGGACAGCGTGCCATCCGCCTGGAATCTTAGTCTTTCAACACCGAAGTCATGGGGATTGAATAAAGGCTGGTATTCCGTGCCAACAAGCTCTGAACCAGAGAATTTCTTTACCTCGGTGTATCCTTCCATGTTTAGCGTGGCGGCCAGCCGCGCCGCCAGGACGAGGTAATCTTTATCACTTTGTAGTAAAACGTATTCAGCATCCGCGGCTACCGCCAGCGCGGTATTGCCCGGTAGAGTCCAGGGGGTGGTAGTCCAGGCAAGGAGGTTAACCGGCTTATCGGTAGGGAATTTAGCTTTTGATTTTACCGTCACCAGGAACTTTATGTATACCGACGGGTCTTCCGTATCGTCTTTATAGCCCTGGGATACTTCGTGGGAGCTTAAGGATGTGCCGCAGCGCGGGCAGTGCGGGGTAACTCTATAGCCCTGGTAGACCAGCCCCTTATCCCATATCTGTTTTAACGCCCACCAGACGGACTCGACGTATGTATTGTCCATCGTTTTATAAGCATGTTCCAAATCCACCCAGTAAGCGATGCGTTCGGTCAGGCTGTTCCACTCTTTAAGGTATTTAAAGACACTTTCGCGGCAGCGTTTGTTAAACTCTTCGACGCCGTATTTTTCAATCTGGTCTTTACCGGAAAAACCAAGCTGCTTTTCCACTTCAAGTTCCACGGGGAGTCCATGCGTATCCCAACCGGCGATACGGGGCACGTAAAAACCTTTCATCACCTTGTAGCGGACGATTACGTCTTTGACCGCTCTGGCCAGTACGTGATGAATGCCCGGGTTGCCGTTAGCGAAGGGCGGCCCTTCATAAAATACAAAGCGTTTCTTGCCTTTACGGGCGTTCACGCTTTTTTCAAAAATTCCTTTTTCTTTCCAGAAAGCCAACGCGCTTTCTTCCATTTGTGGAAACTCTACCCGACTGGTAACTGGTTTAAACATATTCTTCTCCCTTTACACAAATAAAAAAGCCTCGTCTTTAAGGGACGAGACTTTACATTCCCGCGGTACCACCCAATTTTCCCCCGCTTACACCGGGAGACACTCTTTAAGGACACACATTATGCCCTCGTCACGGCTAACGGTTGACGACTCCGTCCGGGCTTACTTTATCCTTAGCTTGTCGCAGGATTTCAGCCGGAGGCTCGGGAGGGATTTTCAAAGCGGGGGATATATCTGCTCACACTGTACCAGACTCGCTCGATATCCTTCAACGCCCCTACTCTTCTCCGTCACAGCCTTTAACAAATATAGATTAACATAAGCAAAGGTATAAAACAAGTATCAGTAATATTTATGCGGTCAAACTAAATACATGATGGCAGCGATTGCACCTATATTGATTCAATCCAAACAAATGAAATCCACTTCTTCGTCTGAATTCTGTGCTCCTACAATTTGGACAGTGACGATGTGTAATGATTCGATAAGCTTCACTTTTTAAGGATTTTCGGATACGTTGGCGGATATTGTGTCCTTTTATTCCGTGTCCCCACCAAACGTGATGCGAAAGATAGGCTATCGTTAAGCCAAGTCGTTTTCTTGAATTATCTTTTTTTATTCGTTTCTTTAGGCGTTCTTTGGCTTCAACGTACTTCATATATCCTTTTACTTTACCTAATACCAGAATAGTTAGGACTTGAGTTCACTCAATTATGAAAGATACTTAGTTCTGGGGGAGCGTTTTGGGGGTAATGACTACTTTGCGCCCTTCGCCGATGCCGGTGCTCTCGGTAATGACATCCGGGTGGTCGGCTAAAGTGATATGGATAATCCGCCGCTCAAAAGCCGACATCGGTTCCATAGTGAATGGAGCCTTACGGGTCCTTACCTGGTCGGCCAGTCGTGTCGCCAGTATACGCAATCCTTCACAGCGGCGTTGTTTATAACCTTCAACATCAAGAACGATGGGTAATTGAACCTGCATTTTATGCGCCATTATCAGGCGGACGATATATTGTAAGGAAACCATTGTCAGACCGCGCCGCCCGATTAATATGCCCAGGTCTTCGCCCT
>Ga0265297_10010872_pt1 | contig 11303 bp, 9 predicted proteins | sample Munlanlwell13791_FD_192502 | JGI IMG/M metagenome (GOLD analysis project Ga0265297, IMG submission 192502) | Leachate microbial communities from a municipal landfill in Southern Ontario, Canada - Leachate well 137-91 | ecosystem: Engineered > Solid waste > Landfill > Unclassified | place...
ATAGCGCGCCAATCGCGAGCGCGGGAATGCATGCGGCAATAATCTGCAGGCAAAGCCTTCTCGCGTTCTTCGACCCGCGCACAAGAGCGTCCGTCACAAGTCCAATGACGAATGTACGCGTCGTCCATAACAACGCGATCAGCGTTCCGATATGGACGATCGAGTCAAACGCAAGCCCGGGATCCTCCCACCCAAGCAGCTTTGGCACGAGTATGAGATGGCCGGTTGAACTCACGGGGAGAAACTCCGTTGCGCCCTGGACGAGACCAAGGACCAGCCCCTGAATGAATGAGGTAATCATGCGTAGCGAAATGAGGCGCCATTATTCAGCGCCCTGGATTCTATCGCGCAACCAGTCAGCCGCCTCGCCCATGAGTGCCGCGTCACCTTCGAACATCCGCGTTCCGTGACCGGCGTTTGATAGCTTCTTCACGCCCTTCACCTCGACCGCGAGCGCTTCAAGGATTCGATCGGAGGCTTGGACGCTTTCATCGTCATCGCCCTTGGAGACGAGTATCTGAACCGCCTGGTGGGGATTCACGAATTCCAAGACGTCTTCGAGGCCGATGCCGTGGTACTGCAAGCCGGGACTCAAAAGCAAAGCCGCCGGAACCTGAGGATTTTCCGCGAGATAGCGCAACGCAATATTCGCGCCGATCGATGCGCCGACAACGCCGATTCTGTCCCTCTCGATGCCACGCTTCACAAGCCAATCATACGCCGCGCGGACGTCTTCCATGCTTGAAATGTGCTCCATTTCTTCAAACTTGCGATAATCGAGCGTCTGCCCGACGGTCGTCCGCGTCGATTCGCCATGCCCTCGAAGATCCAGGGCGATCGAAGCGATCCCGCGTTTGGCGAGCATCCCTTGAAACACCGCCCACGACTCCTTCGTTGCCGGAAACATGTGAAGAAGGATGACGGCTCCGAGCGTCGTTGGCGCAGCAACCCAATTCGCTGAAAGGACGATGTCATCATTCGTCGTTATTTGAATTTTCTGAGGCATATGTCGTGATATGAATATCGCTAAAACGTGATCCTTTGTCCGGGCTGAACGCGGCGAGCAGTACCTGCTGCATCAGGACCGCGAGACGACGACGCCTTAAAGGCGACGCGAGGCGCATCTCCGATCGTCCCGTCGTCCACACGATCCGTCGCTTCCTGTTCTGACGATAACCGAGCCGGGGCGGCCGGTACAGGGGGCGCTGAAAGCGTACGCCGATCATCAACCGATCGAAGCGGACGCTCATCGCGCGAATCGCGCCGATCCTCTCTATGCGGTGGAGCGCCGTCCTCTTTGACGCGGTTACTCTGCGCTACCGTCTGTTCTTGCCGCTGGGGAGCGAGAGATGGTTCACGGCGTTCGGATAGCAATGGTTCCCGATTCCCCATCTCCTCGCGGCGTCCCTGCCCCTGAGCCTGACGCCCGCCCTCAGTACGCTCCCTCGGCCCCCGAGGACGCCTTCGGCGGTCCCCTCGATCATCCCGTCGGCCTTCGCCGCCGTCCGGTCGATGCGACGGCTCTGTTCGCGAAACACGGGGCGGTACAGCGACTTGCTTCCGTGCATCAATGGGAGCGCCACGTCGCTCCGCGATAGCATCCAGCAGTTCTGAACGCTCCTCTTCGCCGCGATGCTCCTCAAAAACATTCGAATACACCTCTGAGTTCGTTACAACGATTCTCGGTCGATTCGACTCCAACGGCTTTTTCTTCGCAAAACTTATCGAATGTCCTTCTTCGACGTCGCGCATTGCCTGTTCGATACGGCTCCCCGGCGTTTCCGTTTTTTCGTCGCTCTCCGATAGCACCTCTTCGAGCTCAAGTCCCTCTGGAGCCGTACCCGTGACCGCCGCTTTCATGACTTTGCCCTTCACCTTCTTTTCATCGCGCACGAGCGGCAGACAGTCCGAACAGTACATTGGCCGCGTTGGATCAAGCTGGATCGGCATCTCCCACACTTTTCCGCACCGCGAACACGAATGCTTGAACTTCGGCTTGTCCTTCTTCTGCGCCGGAGCCGCTTTCGAGATCGCCGCAAGCCGCTCGGGCGAAAACCGAAGATACTCCCCTGCCTTTTCATCATCCGTACCCTCCCTCCTCTCTTGTTCCTTCTCCTCTTCCGTCTTAATAACGGGATATTGAACGCCCGCTGGCGGCTCGAATGCCGTCACCGGGCCCGCCGGTTCAACGTCGACCGACATTCCGCCCGTCTCCATACCGCTCCACTTCAACACTTTATCCTCGATGACGTCGCGATGCTCGGCATACCGTTCGCGCGACACGGCGATCACCTTTTCTTCAGAACCCGTCCGATTCGCGATCGGCGGCAGCGTGGTTGCCGAAAACGGCTCGGTCGCGACGCCGTCAACCATGAGCTTCAAGTAAACGTGATATTTGGGGAGATTTGTTAAATCCTCCGGCAAAAAGGTCGGGGTAAACTCCGTTTCAAGGAATGCCGCGTCCGGCGCGCCGACGCGCATCATGACCATGGTGCCGACGTTGCCGAACACGGCGTCGCGCACCGTCTCATCGAGCTGTTCAATGTATTGATGCGCGAGCGTCAACGACAAACGATACTTCCGCGCCTCGGAGAGGATGCTTGCGAAACTCGGGTTCGCGAAATTCTGGAACTCGTCCACGTAGCACATGAAATCCTTGCGCTGCTCTTCCGGAACATCGACGCGCTCCATGGCTGCAAGCTGAATTTTCGTGATGAGCATGCCGCCCAAGAGGCGCATATTATCCTCGCCGATGCGGCCTTTCGACAGGTTCACGATAAAAATCTTCTGTTCGTCCATGATCCGACGCGGCACGATCGATGACTTCACCTGTGCGACGATGTTGCGGATAATCGACGCCGAAAGGAATTGGCCGACCTTGTTTTGCACCGGCGCGATCGCCTCCGTCGCGTATTTCTCGGACCATGATGAAAACTCCGCGACCCAGAACGTCTTGACGATCGGATCGCGGATCTTCTCGATAACGCGTTGGCGATATTCCTTATCGACGAGGAGCCGATTGATGCCGAGGAGCGTTGCGCCGGGATAATCAAGGAGCGCAAGCACGCAGTTCAAAAGGATGTACTCCATGCGAGGGCTCCACACGTCCGGCCAAATCTTCTTAAAGACGCCCATGAGCCCGGATCCGACAAGATGCTTCTGACCGTCGCTCAGCGTCTCAAGGATATTAAACCCCATCGGATAGTCAACGTCCGCCGGATTGAAATAGACAACGTCATTGATCCGCCACGATGGGATAAAGTCGATCAAACGTTCAGCCGTATCTCCGTGCGGGTCGATGTATGCGCAGCCGTGCCCCGCAAAGACGTCCGACATGAACATGTTCTCGAGGAGCACCGTCTTGCCCATGCCCGTTTTCCCGAGGATGTACATGTGCCGTCGACGGTCATCAAGTTTAATGCCAAAACGACGCTGTTGATTTCGAAAATTCGTCTGCGCGAACAGCGTGACGGAATTCGGGTCGTGATCGGTATGAGGCATGTCGAGGGAAGGGGCTTAAAAAGGTGCGGATAGCGCCTGAGGCGACGTCCGGGCCATTACGCAAACGGGATATTAATCGGCGGCTCAACCTTCTTCGATTCCGTTTTCTTGACCTGCGGCGCCTTCACGAACTTGATGACCGGCAAGTGCCATAACGATGCAAGCTCATCCGTACCGAGGTGAAAATTATCGAGCCCATGCCAGTTCGAACGAGCTCGGTACGCTGCAATAAACCGATTTTTCCTCACGTCGTTCCGGCGCTTCTTGAAGACAACGATCGTACTCGATACGCTGACGTTTTTACTCTCCGGCTTCAGCGCCTGCATGTCGTTCGTATTGAACTGCTTGATCGCGCCGATGAACGACCCAGCGATCTTCGGTTTCGAAAATACTTCTTTTTTCGCGATGTAGACGAAACGGATTTTACACTTGAACTGAATCTTCGCCATTTTCTTCTCGATCGCCTCGATCACCTTCCGTTCGCCGGGCGTGATCATGAGCATTTTGCCGAACGGATTTTTTTCCTCTTTTTTCTCCGACGGTGCGGCTCCTGTCACGACATCCGCCGCTGTCTGGAGAATCTGGATCGGCGCATTGAGCAATTTTTCGGCGAACGGCGGCTTCGGCGGTGCGACCTCGCGCCCAGCGAGCTTCGCAATCTCCTTTTTCGCCACGTCGACGTATTCCTTCTGCGAGATTGGCGTCGCCACAATCTGATACCAACACTGCTCGCCCGGTCCGAGCCTCGAAAAGGCTTCAAGGAGGACTGCAAGCGGATCCTTGAACTCGGCTGTAAGCCCGTGCTCGAATTCTTCGTATGTCTTCAGCGGGTAAACGTCAGGTTTTTTAACGATTTCGAGCTCAACGGCGAAGCATTCATGGGTATCATTCGGATACGTATTCGGCGCTGAAGGAACATAGTCTTCGACCTCCGCGATTTCCGCGTCAGGGTACTGCGCGTAGATGCTCGCCTCGACGAGATCGCGCAGCTTATCGACGGTGCGGATGAGATACTGGATGTAGCCTTCCATCGAAACAATCTCCAACGAAATCACATCTTGCGTTTTTCCTTCCAACCATTTTTCCAGAAATGTCGGCGGCGAATGCGCACCAGCGAGGTGCGCGAACATGTTATCGACCGCCTTCACGGTCTGTTCCGACATTCGCGGAATATCGATCGCGAGAAGGACGAACCGGCGCTTCGCGCCGTACAGTCCCTGCCTCCACCCCAGGAAGAGCATGCGTCCCGCGAAAAAAGCGAGAACGAAAAAGACGGCCCAACCGCCGTGTGCCATCAGCCAGATCATGGCGCTCATGGGGTCGTCTCCCGCTCTATCCAAAAACTGATTGAAATATTGGAGGATCGTTATGCCGATTGAATTCAAATCAAAAGCGCCCGTCGCCGCTGTCACGACGTCCCCTTCCTGGCTTGAAAAAAGAATCTGGTCTGCCGCCATTCATACGTAGAATACGGCAAAAACGAGCGGGTGTCGAGGCAATGACGGGCATATCGCCATCAAGCCACCTCGCCATCAAGCAATCCGGTACGCTGACCGGATTGTTTGATGACTAGACACGTAAGCAGCCGATGTCACGACGACGCGTTCCGCCTCTTGAATGCATTCCACGTTACGAGCAGGCTCGGCGCGATGAAAATCGATGAGTATGCGCCGGTCGCGATCCCGATCGCGAGCGTGAGCGCGAATGGGCGGAGGCTCTGCCCTCCGAAAAGGTACACGGCGACGATCGCAAGCAATGTGGTCAGCGTCGTATTGATCGAACGGACATACGTCTGCTTTAGCGACTCGTGGACGATATGCTCGAATGAGCCGCTCATCCGATGAAGGTTTTCGCGGATACGATCGAGAACGACGATCGTATCGTTGATCGAATACCCCATGACCGTGAGAATGGCGACGACGAAGCTCGTATCAACCTCCCAGCCGTTCAGCTTGCCGAGGAGAACCATTGCACCAGCCGGCAATATCGTATCGTGGAATGCCGCTGCGATCGTTACGGCGCCGTACTTCCAGCTCTCAACGGGCACGGATACCCGCCGGAACGAATATGCGACGTACGCCATGATCGCAATGAATGCGATGATGAGCGCCTTAATGGCCTTTTCGCGCAATTCGGCGCCGATCGCCGGACCGATTGCATTAAAGCTGAGCTCCGTTACGCCGCGGAACGTTGCCGTAAGCTTTTCCGAAACGGCCGTGTGCTCAGCCTCCGTGAGCGTCTTCATTCTAATATTCGCATCGCGCTCTCCGACGGGCTGTACAACGAGCGTCCCGACGTCGACGCCGTCGAGGGACCGCTCGATCTCGACCGTTGACGGCCGATCGCCTTCAAAACGCGCCGAAAGCACGGAGCCCCCGGTAAAGTCGATTCCGAGCGTGAAGCCGAAGACGATCCAGACGGCGATTGACGCGGCGATCAGCGTTCCAGAGAACGCGTACCACAGCGGACGAAGTTTGATGATATTCATACCGATTGCGTTGGTGATGCGGACGATCGACGTTTCAGGAAGAACCATGGAAGACGGCGTACGATGCCAGTCGATGCAAGCAGGCGAAGGATTGTCCGCGTTACGGTCACGGCCGTAAACATTGATACGAGCACGCCGATCGCGAGCGTGAGCGCGAAACCTTTCACGAGCGACGAGGTGAAGAGGTAGAGAACGAGGCACGTAATGAGCGTGGTCACATTACTGTCACGGATACTCGTCCACGACCGCTTGAACGCTTCTTCGATCGCTTGCGTCATGGGCTTCCCGAGCGCAAATTCTTCTTTCAGCCGCTCGAAAATGAGGACATTCGCATCAACGGCCATGCCGATCGAGAGGATGAACCCCGCGATCCCCGAGAGCGACAGGGTCACCGGAATGAGCTTGAAGATTGCGAATACGACCGCCGCGTAGAAAACAAGCGCGATATCCGCAATCAAGCCCGGAATGCGGTAGAACAGCAGCATGAAGAGCATGACGAGGGCGAGCCCGATCAGTCCCGCTCTCAACGAGTCCGCGACGGATTGCGCGCCAAGCGTTGGCCCCACGGACTGCTGGGCGATGAGTTCAATCGGAACCGGGAGCGCACCCGCCTGCAGCCGCTGTGCGAGCGTTTTCGCTTCTTCGATCGTAAAATTACCCGAGATCACAGCTTCTCCGCTCATGATCTCCGTCTGCACCGTCGGGATGCTGATTGGCTGGCCATCAAGGTAGATTGCGATCGGCTTCCCGACATTCTTTTTGGTCAATTCACCAAACAGCTTCGTCCCCTCGTCATTGAATGACAGGATAACTTGGGCCGCCTCCGTCCGTTGATCGAAGTCGAGCGAGGCGCGCTTGATCTGTTTGCCGGTCAGGCTCGTCATGATGTATGGCTCCCCATTGACAAAATCGGAAACCTGCGCCTTCTTGTACACCGCCGCGCGCACGTGAACATCGTAGAGGTCGCGGCTGCCCGTGAGCTTGAGGATATGGAACCCGAATGGCGTTTCAATGATCTCTGAAACTCCGCCGGGCTGTAGCGCATATGCCGCCTCTTCGAATGGCTGGACCATCATCCCCTTGCGGAACCAATCGAGGTCTCCGGCGGACTGATCGGCGCCCGGCTCCTCGGAGTATTTCCGCGCCATGTCGTCGAAATTCTCAGACGTGATCTCTCCCTTGATCTTTTCGATCTTCGCGCGCGCTTCTTCTTTTGTTGACGTTGACGAGCTCTGCTGCGCGTCACTCCATTGGACGAGCAAATGCGACGCACGGACTTCCTGCCCGGCCGGCTTCTTCTCAAGAAGCTCCGCGACGTAAAAATTCAAACCATTATCAATGATACCGTCGTAGAGGCCGGTCTCAAGATTCTGGAATGTCTCGAGGAGCTTCGCATACTCCTGCTGCTCGAGGATCCATCCAAGATCGCCACCGTTCTGCGCCGTTGCCGCCTCTTCGCTCGTTTCTCTGGCGACGGTTTCGAGCGGCTCGCCAGCCTTCACACGCGCGAGCGCCGCCTTCGCCTTCTCTTCGCGCTTCGCATTGTCTTCGCTGATCTTTTGGTAGTCCTCATCCGTGGGTGCTTGCCCCGCGTTCGGATTCTGTTCGCGGAAATCAAGGATCGGGGTCTCGCCGATCATCCGAATGGCTTCCCTGACATCGCGGACGCCCGCAAGTTCGACCGTAAGCCGCCACTGATTCCCCGTCTTCGCCGTCTGAACGATCGGCTCTGACACGCCCATTTGATTGACGCGGCGCTCAATGACGTCACGAACGCCTGCCATGGCCGAATCACGCTCAACGTCCGCAATCCTCTCGAGATCCGCGACGTATTCGAGGTGCGTCCCGCCCTGAAGGTCCAAACCAAGCACGATCGGCGTGTTAACGTGCCCGATCTTCATCTTCGTCATCTCGTTCCAACGGTCGATCGTCCAGTTCGCCGGCTCTGGATATGCAATCGACCCCGCGACGAGAAAAAGGGCCGCGAGGAGACCGAATCGCCTCCAGAGCGTCTTGCGCGTTGCCGGACCCTTGGACCTGTGATGTTTGGGTGCCATATGAATTCGGGCGTGAGTGTAGCGTTATGGGAGGGGAAAAGGCAAGGATCCAGGATTGAAAAGGGCATGGCTCAAAAACGGACGTGATTCACCTTACGTATTGTTTCATTGATGTATTGCTTCATTGCTGGATTTAACGTTACCAAAGCTTATCAATCAGGCTTGACAAATTTTCAAAAATATGATATCTTTTTTCGCGCGTGAAATGCCCCAATCCTAAGACGCCGGTTACCGGATCCGTCCGGTGTAATGAAGACCCCTGCTGAGGAGAAAAAGGAAACATTTCACGTTTTCAAAAGAAGGAAGGAGAAGGCCATGGCGATGAAATGTCGCTTGTTCCATTCGCCACTTGCACGATGCGCTAGCTAGGCATCGAACAACTGATCGAAGGATCAAGCGACGGAGTAATCCATACTCACAACACGATCCCGCGTCCTTATCTGATTCCACGCGGGTGGTTCCAACGAATCAGCGGGGAGTAGTCTCTCCTCGGAGGCTCGCCACTAAACTCGACTATTGGGAGTTGCATCGCAACTCCCTCTCCGTCCGAATACCCGAAGACTCGGATCTTCGGACGGAGACTAACGCACATCTCACATCTAACATCCAACCAAGAGAGAGGTCAGATGGCCATCGAGATCACAGTTCGCGGCAACGGATCTGGACCCCGCTACATCTCGTCGCGTACGGGAAAGGAAATCGATCCCGAAACGGCGGCGAAGGAAGCGGAAGCGAACGCAACCAAGAGCGCGTCTCCGTGCAACGGCGGACTCCGTCCGAGCATCACGACCGGCGGATCGACCAAGAAGTGGCACCGTGGCGGTCGCCGATACCGGACCGCCTACATCCGCTGACGCTCCGGCCCGCACCCTACCCTTCAAGCCCTGTCCATCGGATGGGGCTTGATCGTTTTATAGAGCCTCTAAACAAAATCGAACTCCGAATTTCTTTCGAACTGGCTATCGGCTATCGGCTATCGGCTTACGGCCAAATTTTTATTGCCTGGCCGTTAGCCGATAGCCGATAGCCAAAAGACGAACAAACTCCGTCAATCAGAATTCCTCAAATCATCGTCCCCGCGATCGCATAGACGAGTTGTGCGAGCTTATCCGAATCATGACGCGCAATTTCACGGTCGCTCCAGATTGGGACGGACATAACCCGATCGCCGAGCGCAGGCGCATCGCCAACGGGAAGAAGGTGCTTCCCTTCGCACGTATACTTTGCGATCAGATCATCTCCTGGCTTTGCGTTATTCATGATGATTTTTGAAAGCGGCCGCCCGATATGCGACTCAATGATCGAAACCATCGAAGATACTGTCGCATCCTCCATTCCCCTCCCTTCGGTCAACAAATTCGCGATAAAGATGACGGGGGCGTTCGTCCCGGCGAACGCCGTCTTGATCCCGTCCGGCAAAAAATTCGGAATGACGCTCGTGTAGAAACTCCCCGGTCCGATGCAGATTGCGTCCGCTTGGCGGATCGCCTCGATCGCCGGCGCGTACGCGGTCACGGAAGGACGAAGCAACATTTCGACGATGCGCTTCCCGCGTTCCATGCCCTCATCGACGTCGACTTCGCTCCCCGCCTCGCTCCCGTCTTCATACCTCGCGCAGAGCGATGAAGATTCGAGTGAGACCGGAATGACCCTCCCCTTCACGGACAGGATTTGGGCAAGTGCATCGACGGCGTCCGGGTATGACCCATAGATCCGCTCGAGCGCAAAAAGGAGCAGGTTACCACCCGTATGCCCCGGAGACGTCGCGTGATTGATCCGCTTCAGTAGAATTTTGCGCGCGCCTTTTTCGTCTTCCGCGAGCGCGAGGAGGCATTTCAGGATGTCGCCTGGCGGCAGAATCCCATACCGGTCGCGAAGGACGCCCGAACTCCCGCCGGAGTCGAACATACTGACGACCGCGGTCACATTGATCCACGGGTTCTTTTTCAGCCCCGAAAGGAGCGAAGGGAGGCCGGTGCCGCCGCCGAAGCAGGTGATGTTCATGCGGAAAGAGTAAAGAGGAAAACGTAAAGAGTAAAATTTGCTCTCCACCTTTTTACTCTTTACGTTTTACTCTTTACTCATTCACAAATCCCTGCCGTCGGCGTCGATGCAGGCGCGCGGGTACTTAAGCTGATCGATGGCCATTTCGCAGTAGACAAAAAGCGGGCGAGGGGCTTCTTCGGGTGCGTACCAGACCCAGGATTCGCTCTTATCGGGTTCAAGGATCTGCGGTTCGCCGGATTCCCAGTCCGCAATCAATCCGATATGGACGAAGTGGCGCGGGGCGTAATGGACGGAATTCACGACGAACTGAAAGCGGACGTTCGTGATTTCAAGACCGCACTCCTCACGCGTTTCGCGCTTCGCACACTCAAGAAACGTCTCGTTCAGCTCAAGATGACCGCCGGGGAACGCGTACTGGCCCTCCCCGTGAGCTCCTTTGCGCTTACTAAGAAGGATCTTCCCGTCTTTAAAGATCATCACGCCGATGCCAATGCGCGGGACGGAATAGGGTTCGATAGGCATAAACGCAAGCTATAAAAGTGTAAACTCGATAATCTTGACCGGTGTCTTAAAAGACACGCGCTCACCGTAATACCTCCGAAACGTCTCCAACATCGTCTCCTGGCTCTCATATGATTCGTGCTTCTCGAAGTCATTCTTTTCGACTTCTCCAAGCGCTTTTTCACGCACAGACGTTGCTTCAACGCACGCAAATACCTCTCCCGTTTCACGAACGACAAATTCAATACGATCACCCGCGCACAAATTCTTATCATCGAATAGCCGCCATGTGCTCCTCTTTTCGCCCGCTATAATCTTCTTCGCCAATTCTTCGTCAAATTTCAACGTCTTCATATAACGAAATACTTCCGGCACATCTTATGGCCGAAGCCCAATGTACGCAACCGCACCTTCAAGCGGTTGTTTTTTATCGAACCGCGCGGAGTAGAGCCGATTCGCCTGGCAATACGTGCAGACATCGCTCGCTGACATCTTCGCAACGCCCGCGCTCCGTAGACGCATTTTCACTTCCCCGGTCAGATTAACGAAGGCTCGATCTCTCCGCACGATGTTCGCGGGATTGAATCTCGCCGCAACCTCTTCGCCGACATCGTAATGACAAACACCGATATGAGGGCCGATAAAGACGGAGAGCGTCTCAGGCCGACTCCCGTATGCCTCCGCCATTTTCTCTACCGTTCGTTCCAGAATCCCCGCGACTAATCCCTTCCACCCGGCATGGGCTATGC
>Ga0265297_10010873_pt1 | contig 11302 bp, 8 predicted proteins | sample Munlanlwell13791_FD_192502 | JGI IMG/M metagenome (GOLD analysis project Ga0265297, IMG submission 192502) | Leachate microbial communities from a municipal landfill in Southern Ontario, Canada - Leachate well 137-91 | ecosystem: Engineered > Solid waste > Landfill > Unclassified | place...
ATTTAACGATTCTGAGTTAAGAGATATTTGGGATGATGTTTTAGAAATAGAGGACGATGATTTTAATGAAGAGAAAGAGTTAGAGAAAATAAAAACAACCGATATTAAAATTGGCGATAAATTTAGATTAGGAAATCACGTATTATTATGTGCAGACTCTACTGTCCCAGAAAATATTAAAAAACTAATGGGGAAAGAACAAACATCTTTCATATATTGTGACCCTGTATACAATATAAATTTAAGCTACGACAAAGGAATCGGAGGAAAAGCTCATTACGGCGGTAAAACTAATGACCGCAAAACTGACATCGAGTATAAAGAATTCTTGAAAAAATCTATTGTTAATGCCCTGTCGGTCGGAACCAATGACTTGCATATATTTTATTATTGCGATCAAAAATATATCGGATTACTTCAAGAATTATACGCTTCTCTTGGAATTAAGAACCAGAGAGTCTGCCTCTGGATTAAAAATGGATTCAACGTCACCCCTCAGATAGCATTCAATAAATCTTTTGAACCTTGCGTATATGGAATAGTAGGAAAGCCTTATCTCTCCCCTATTAAAAACCTAAATGAAATATTGAACAAAGAAATCGGCAATGGCAATAGAACCGCTGACGACATTATGGACATCTTTGATATATGGCTTGCTAAAAGATTGCCAGGACAAGACTACGAACATTCGACTTCGAAACCGCCTACCTTACATGAAAAACCATTAAGGAGATGCTCTAAAATTAACGATATCGTTTTAGATTTATTTAGTGGATCGGGAAGTACAATGATTGCCTGTGAACAATTAAAACGCAGAGCATACATGGTTGAAATTGAGCCTATATTCTGCCAACTAATTATAAATAGATTTGAAAAATTAACAGGGATTAAAGCTGAATTAATAAAATAAACATATGGAAATAAAAGCAAATGAAATTTATCAACTAGGAGACCACCGCTTAGCTTGCGGAAGTATCAATAATAAAGAATTACTTAATAAACTAATCGGTAAAAACAAAATAAACTGTATAGTCAGCGACCCTCCTTTTGGAGTCGCATACGTAGAAAGCAAACTAAGCCTAGGTCACCATCTATCGTGCAATAAGGAAATATCAAATGACCAATACCAAAGTGATGAAGAATATAAGCAGTTTTCTAAAGAATGGTTGCTAAATATTAAGCCATATCTATCTAAGAAAAATTCTTTCTATATTTGCAATTCAGACAAGATGATATTTTCCCTAAGGGAAGCAATTATTGAGTCGGGATATAAGTTTGCACAAATGCTGATTTGGGTAAAATCGCACAGTGTAATCGGAAGGATGGACTATCTTCCCCAGCATGAACTGATAGCTTACGGATGGTTTGGAACGCACAAGTTTAAAAGGTCGAAAGATAAAAGTGTTCTCTTTTATCCTAAGCCCAATAAAAGCAAACTTCACAGTACGATGAAGCCGATAGGATTATTGAGAAACATAATATTGAACAGTACGGACATCAATGATTATGTTTTTGACGGTTTTGGCGGTAGTGGGTCGACAATGATAAGCTGTGAGCATTTAAAAAGGAAATGCTTAATGGTCGAGATAGATTTAGAACATTGTGAAACAATAATTAAAAGATGGTCGAAACTTACAGGAAGAGAAGCCATTAAAATAACAAACACATGAAGGATAAAAAACAAAAAGAATTAATATTAGAACAATTAAGAAAAACTCCCATTGCTCAGTACGCCTGTGAAAAATCAGGAGTAGCTAGAAGCACTTATTATAGGTGGAAAAAAGATAGTAAATTTTCTAAACTGGCTGACGAAGCAATAATGGAAGGTGTCTTAATGATCAATGATCTTGCTGAAGCTCAATTAATTTCGGCAATCAAAGACCGAAATATGACTTCGCTGATATTCTGGCTAAAAAATAGGCATTCTGCTTATGCAGAAAAAATACTAATTAGCGGAAAAGTTGAAGCGAAAAAAGAGCTAAGCCCAGCCCAGAAAAAATTAATCAGAAAAGCCCTAAAACTCTCTGCATTAGATAATAATAAACCCAAGAAACAATAACATGAACAACAAATTAGATAATTTTTTTCAAAAAATAGTTTCAGATAAAAGAGTAAGGCAGGCCATAACAAGAGAAAGTCATGAATGGTTCTTCTCTATCTACTTCGCTCATCATATAACTTATGAAACAGCTCCATTCCAAAAGGAAATGTTCGGACTAACAGAAGATCCTTCGATAACAACATTGGTAGTGGTTGCCGCCAGAGGATCTGGAAAAAGTACCATCATGACATTATCGCTCCCCTTATGGTCGATACTAGGCAAGCTTAATAAAAAGCATGTCTTGATACTTGCCCAAACTATGCCTCAAGCAAAACAACACTTGAAAAATATCAGAGAGGAGTTGGAGAGCAATCATATACTAAGGGGCGACCTTGGACCATTCCAAGAAGAAGATGATGAATGGAGATCACAATCTTTAGTGATTCCTAAGTATGGGGCAAGAATAACTGCCGCTTCAACCGAACAAGGCATCAGAGGCATAAAGCATGGAGCCTATAGGCCTGACTTAGTTATTTTAGATGACATAGAAGATATTAGCTCTGTAAGAACTAAAGAATCGCGAGATAAAACCTATAACTGGGTCATGGGCGATGTTATGCCTATTGGTGATAAAACTACTAAGTTTGTTTTTGTCGGTAATCTCTTACATGAAGACTCCCTTCTCATGAAACTTAAAAACAACATTGAGGATGGAAAAATGAAAGGAGCTTATAGAGAATATCCGCTAATGGATGAAAATGGAAATGTTCTCTGGCCAGGAAAATATAGTTCTCCTGAAGATATTGAAATGGAAAAACAAAAAACCATTAGCGATATAGCTTTCCAAAGAGAATTTATGTTAAAAATTATTCCTGATGAGGATTGTGTAATAAAACCTGAATGGATCCAGTATTATGACAATATGCCAAGCAATAATTATAATCTGCTTTATACTGGGGTTGATTTAGCCATATCACAAAAAGACAGTGCTGATTACACAGCTATGGTTTCAATTAAGTCATTTGGCTATGGAAAAAACTTAAAAATGTGTGTTTTGCCATGCCCAATAAACAGAAGAATGGAATTTCCCGAACAGGTAAAACAAATAGAGTTACTCTATCAAACCCTAGGCTACGGATATGAAAATAAATTCTTTATTGAAAATACGGGTTATCAAGAGTCCCTTATTCAGGAATTGAAAAGTAGACACATAAGAACTGAACCTTCAGAAACAGGTGGAAAAGACAAGAGGGCGAGATTGGCTACTATCAGCCATCTTATTGCAAATGGAGTAGTGCTCTTTCCAAAAACAGGAGCTGAAAATCTTATACAACAACTTGTAGGATTCGGAATAGAAAAACATGACGACTTGGCAGATGCATTCTTTTACGCAGTCTCCGCCATAGCTAAAGAAAGCTTCAGACCTAGATCCCGTGGACATACCGGACCAAGACCAGACGCATTATAGTTAACAAACTAAACGCCATTCTTTGAGTGGCGTTTATGCGTTTTAACTTTTTTCTAATCGTTCTATAAATCACGATATTTTATCAATATCTTTTTTAGGCGATCTATTTTATCACCCTCTATTAAATAATTTATACTCGATAAAGAATTGCGATGAGCTAAATCGCTAGGAACGCTAAAGGAATTATCAATACTGGATAAATCTTCAACTAACTCCTTTAGCTTACTAATATCTACGCCTCTCTTGATTAAACCACTGAGATAAAATTGAATCTTACCTTTCGCTGTAATTTCTAAAAGAGATAACGGTGCATTATCTTTATTAAACTGGACTAAAAACAAACCTCTAGTAGAGCCGTTGCCAAATTTAACTGAAAAGTTATTTTTAAAGAAAATATATAAGTCGTTAATTGCTTGTGTTTCTGTATCGGATAAATATTGCTTAGCGTCTTCAAAGAAACTATTCTCGTCCCATATGCGACTATTAGAAGATTTAATATTTATATCTTTCTTAACTTCATTGCCGAATAATTTAGGAATCATTATTTCCCAAGATTCGTGTTTGTAATAATCAAGCTCGACTGCATAGATATCAAACTTACTATTTTCATTTACGAAAATAATAAGATCCTTTAATCTATCTTCTAATCTATCCATCAAGACAACAAATCTAAACTTTCCTTCATTGAGGTTCTTTCTAACACTTTCCATTAATGCGTCTACTTCTTCTTCGCTTAATTCAAAATAACCAGATAACTTTTCAGATAATCCTAAGTTAAATTTCTTTCTAATATTTTTATCAAGGGTTGCTGTAAAATCACTGAAATCAATGCTTGATTTCCAAAGGGATGCTCCATAATCTAAAACTTGAGCGATGACAATTCTCTTGTCTGGATTTTTATAAAGCTTAGTCTCAACGATATAGATATCCCCTTCTTTATCAATTCCGATAGCATCGATAGGACCGCTATTAGTCGGAAATTCTCTGGCCAAGATAAGGAAGCGGATGTCTTCTTTAATTTCATATAAAGGAAGCATTTCTGGATTTTCATAAATATATTCCTGCAAATGACCCTCCTTTTCGAATTGTGATTCGTTTACTCTAACTGCTCCCTTGCCATTGTTTGATATTATGATTGGCATACTAGGCTTTTTGATTTATAGCATCCATTAAAGAATCCAGTTTCTTCTTTATTTCATAGGGTGATTCGATGTGCTGTAATATAATCTGGTCTCTTGTTGTTCCCGCTGTAATAATTGCGATATGCCCAGTATGAGTTATTAGCTTATCAAGAAATGGTTCAACGATATGAATATCAGTGATTTTTGAATAATCAACGCTGATAGTATGAGTTGAAAGCCATCCTCTATGAATCAATGCTCTTTTATTTGTAAAGGCGTAAGCATTAGCAGTTGGCAGATAAAATTTGTGATAAAAAGCTACTGCTATAAAAAGCAAAGCACCTATCCAGAAATTTGCGAAAATAAAAAATAGGGCAACTATTCCCCATATTATTAAACCAAAAGTAGTATATCTGTTGCCGATAGAAAATTGGTGTTCTACTTTTTCATCGTTACTTAAAAGTTTTTCCCAAATGTGTTCGTATTCCATTTTTTTAAAATAATTAAAATTATAATAAATTACGCCGACCGGTAACCTTACCTGTGGCGTTTTATATACAAAAAGCCCACCACAGGTAGTGACCGAAGTCACTCATACCAGTTTCCTGATACGGCGAGTTAAGCACCCCATGATGGGTTGTCTGTTCTTAACTCGTCTATTGACCATGCCTCTGATTTATCAAAGGTTTAGGCCTGCTATTAAATTGTGATTACATAATAGCTCAAAATATAAAAAAAGTGTAGTCTTTTAGTCTACACTTTGTCTACATATGAATTAATACGATTAATCGGTATTCACAGCATTATCAATGGATATTTTACCATCTTTAAGAATAAGTCTACTTTTAAGATTTAACAAAACATTTCTTTGCTCGTATAAATTACCTTCTTTGAGCAGAAACTTTACATATTTCTTGATGTCAGTATCTCCTAATTCATTATTTTCGTATCCACCAGAATCCCCCATAACTTCCCTATGAAAACGATACATCCTGTCTATATCTATATCCATTTGTCCCCTGACTCCAAGCTCATCAATAGATATTTGATCAACAATATCACAAAGTTGCCTTATTAGTTCCTCCTCTCTAATGTAGTGCATTTTACAATGAGGATCCTTAACTCTATCACAACCATAATAAATATACCTTGCGATAGATCCATCTTTTAAAACTTTAAATTTTTCTTCGGCGATAAGACTCGAGCCACAGAGCCCACATTTAATTAATTTTGTATAAGCAAATTCTTTTCTATAAATTCTTACTGTATTCCTACTTTTCTTTTTGATCTCTAGTCTAGCTTTTTCAAAAAGCTCTTTTGTAATAATTGGCTTATGCACGCCCTTATACCAATTACCACTTTTATTAGGATATTCGAATTCTCCATAATAAAAAGTTCTTTTTAAAATAGCTTGAATTGTAGATAAGGAAAGATGCTTACCATTAGGAGAAACAAAATCTAACTCTTCTTTTAGCCAATCCCTTATGCGATGCTGACTCCATCCTTCTGCTGTTTTTTCAAATATCATTTGAATGATATGCCCACGGACAGGATCAACTTTAATACGCCCTTCCTCATTTTTCTCTTCACTAACCTTATACCCCATAGGAGGAACTCCAGGCCATAACCCTTTTTCAACAGTTGTTCTTAATCCTCTTTTGACATTAATGCTTTTATTGTCGTTTTCAAGTTTTGCCTCACCTCCAAGAATCATTAATAAAAACTTATCATTGGGCGAATTAGTAAAAATCTGATTGTATGTCTTGATTTCTAAAAGCTTTTTATTGTCCATTAAATCAATTAAAACACCCAAATCACCCGCATTCCTACTTAATCTATCGGGATTCCAAGTTAGAATGGCATTATAATCTCCGTCTTTTATTTCTTTAATAACCTTATTGAATACTTCCCTTTCTCCAGAATTTTTAGCTGAATGAGCTTCGGTTCTTACTGCCACCACGGAAAGATTATCACGCTCAGCAAGTTGCTTCATTTCTTTTAATTGAGATTCGATAGATAATGCCTGTCTTTCCTCATCTTCACTTGATTTTCTTGCATAAATACAATAATTCAAAATTACTGACATTTCCTCTTTTTTAGATCTTGATATAATTGCGGATTCTTGTTTTATTTTTTCCATAAAAAAATCTTAACTCGTCTTTTAACCATGCCTTTAATTTCTTGGAGGTTTAGGTTATTAATATTAACTTATAATTATATGATAGCTAAAAATCCGATGATTGGGTAGTCTCCATTTTGTCTACATCTAGGGTCTGGACTTCCTTGCACTTTTGCGGCATCTGTATAGGCAAGAGAATAAACAACAAATAAATGATTGATACAAAATATTGTCTATACGCAAGGAAATCAACAGAATCGGACGAAACCCAAGCCCTTTCTATCGATTCCCAAATTAAGGAAATGCTAGATCTAGCCAAAAGAGACAACCTCAATGTGATTGAAATAAAACAAGAAAAACACTCAGCTAAGGAAGTTGGTCAAAGGCCAGTTTTCAACGAAATAATCAAAGAGATTAGGGAAGAAAAATTCAATGGGATATTAACGTGGGCACCAGACAGAATAGCAAGAAATGCTGGAGATTTAGGAACGGTTGTAGACATGATGGATAATGGAAAACTAAAAGAAATAAGAACTTACGGACAGTCGTTCGGTAATTCCCCTAACGATAAATTCCTACTGATGATCCTAGGGTCTCAAGCTAAGCTGGAAAATGACAATAAATCGGTAAACGTCAAAAGAGGCATGAAAGCCAAGTGTTTTATGGGATGGCGACCTGGAATGCCACCCCTAGGATATCTAACGAACGGAGAGGGCGTTAAAGGCCAAAGAAAGATATTCCTAGATACAGTTAGGGCTCCAATGATCAAACAAATGTACGAAAAAGTAGTTTACGAAAAGTACAGCGGAAGAAAACTCTATGAATGGCTAATATCTATGAGATTTAATACAAGGACTGGAAAAAATGTTACCTTAAGCTCGGTCTATCTCATCCTTAAAAACACCTTCTATTATGGAAAATTTGAATATCCTGTCGGAAGTGGATCTTGGTATGATGGAATACACGAACCAATAATCACTAAAGAACTATTCGATATGGTTCAAGAACAAATTACTAGTGAAAACATGAGATGCGAAAATAAAGAATTCGCCTTCACTAAACTAATTAAGTGCGGATTATGCGGATCAGGAATAACGGCTGAAGAAAAATTCAAAAGAATGAAAAATGGAACCATCCATAAATACATCTACTACGGATGCACTAGGAATAAAGATATTCACTGTAAATGCGGATACGTCAGAGAAGAAGAACTAATCAATCAACTCACCGAATTAGTTGATAAGCTAGATGTCAATCAAGATGATATAAAGAAAAAGCTTGATTGTGAAATCAAGAGATATAATAACTTCAGATATGGAATACTCGGGATAGATGAAAAGAAGGAAAAAATAGAAGAAAAACTCGACTACAAAAAATACGCTAAATATATCTTAACCCAAGGCTCAATTTATGAAAAAAGAGAATTGATGTCTTGCCTTCAAGGAAAAATTTATCTAACTAATGGAAAACTAAATATAAATTAATTAAAATTATCATTACTAATTTCGTTGAATATCTGTAATAATCTTTTTATTTTCTTTTCCTGTGCTGAATCTGATGGATAATTATCAATCAAAGAATTAGCCTGTTCTATCAACCCAACAAGATTATCTTTTTTAAAGGTGTGATTAAATATTGGATCTATTTTCATCAAAACTTTAATCATTTCTATTGTTTTCTTTTTCTCTTCTCGATCTATTAATTGAATCTGCATCATCATTTTATTTTCTCCCTCTAAATCATTCTCAGAATAACCATCTAAGACTCTAATTCTTCCACCAAAACCAAATGTCCACGCCATTTCGATTACATACTTTATCCTATTATTTGGATCATATGGCGATAAAGCTAGAATAAGAATCGCTGACCACCAAACAGGGTCAACTTCTGGAAATAATTCTTTCGAGACCCCGTCAAGAGACCTATCATAATCTTTTTCCTTAACATTAGAAATTCTATTCCCAGCCCATTGAATAAATTCGCTGTAAGCAATTCTTTGAAAAACATTATCAAGAACTGTAGAAATTTTAATTTTCCAACTTTCAGGAAAATATGATTCCCAGATATGATATTTATTTGGCGAATCATCAACGTTATCAAAAAATATCCGATAAAAATTATTCATTAAATGCTCTACATAATATCTTTTATCTTCTTTTTTTATCATTACTGTCTCTTCCTTATATTTTTCTACGTGTTTTTCTAAACAGTCAAAAAAACTATAAGCATCCTGTGTCCTATCATTTAAAACCTTTGTTTCTATGTCTATAAAAATATTATCAAGTTGTGTTAATAATTGATAATACTGGTGCCATAAAATGCGATCCTTTGATTCTTGAGCTAATAGTTCGTTCTCTTTTTTCCATATTTTTATATGCCAATTCAAGAGACTAGGCAATACACTATAAGATAAAAATAAATCAGACCTCTTGTTAAGATAATTTTTAAAATCATTCATCATTTTGAAGATTAACTTTGAATCTTCAATATTTACTGTTTCTAAAAGTTTTTCTATTCGTTCAGAAAACACAGCGAAAAAATCTTTTTCATTTACCGAATTAATTTTATCACTACTCCAAAATGAACTCCAAGATTCCTCCATATCATTCTTACTTTTTACATCTTTAAGAAAATCTAATCTCATCGGAAATTTATTTCCTTTAAGCCACTTGTAAGAACGGAAAAGAATTTGAATTAAATAATATAGACCTATCCCCCATAAAATAAGTTCAGCAAATCTTAAAATAGCTAATGAACCCTTCCAAAAAAACAATGGTAAAAATATTAGGGCAACATAAAAAAGCAACCATTTTGCTTTAACAATATGATCAAGAATTAAATGATTATCAAGATCTCTAAAATCTTCCTTATTTGTAGAAAAAATAACTATTGCAACAGGAATAAGAATCGTTAATCCTGCCATACCAACATTTTGAGCTAAAACTGGAAAGTCATTATTACAAAGTAAAGATAATATAAAATTCATTTACTTTATAAAATTAATTTTCCAATCAGACCAATCGCCTTTCTCGCATTTTTCCCAATCATAAAAACTTTCTTCATTTATTATCCATTCATGGCTACGTTGGATAACAATTCCACCAAATACTTTCTTGTTGCCTTGATTAATTAAATATTTTTGCAATGATTCGGCTTTAGCTTTTGTATACGTCTTACCATCACGATCGCCAACATCTTTAACTTCAAGTAGACCAAGGCGACCATCTGAAAATTTAACTAGATAATCAGGATAAAAAGTACTTATGCTTCCTGCATATTCATACTTAATACCAAAGTATTCCTGCTTATTTTCTCCATTCTTCCACCACCAATCTATTTTTGAGCTATTTTCATTTAATAAGTCTTCAAATTCTCTCTCTGGTTTAGATCTATCAGTGTTTAAATAGCACGGTTCATAAACATACTTTTTAGTTTTTACAATTTCGTCAGTATATTCATTATAAAATTGTTCTGACTTAATATCAAAAGGATATTTTTGCTCGCTCTCTTCTATGCGCTGACGAACCTCTTTTTCTTTAACAATAATATACTGATCAATTGCTTTATTTAAAATATGCCCAAAATGAACTCTATTCTTATTATTTAAAAATATCTTCTGAGTTAAAAGCGAAGGATCTTTCCATTCGTCAGCACCAAGCTCTTTATTAAACCAAAGATAAATAGCTGTTTTAACTGCTGGAACAGAACGCTTAATATTTTTAAATGGTCCAAGATTATCTTTAATAAACTGCTCAAAGAAAACAGCTAACTCATCGACAGCTACATTTAATTTAGCTAAATCATTGGCATTAATTTTACCCTCTAAATCATCAAAACTTTTTACATCTAGGGTTGTATCAGCAATCAATTCTTGTTGATATTTTTTAATGTCTAAGTTAATACCCTTAATCTCAACCTTTTTAATATTATCTTTAATCTTATCTCCTTTTTTAATTTCAAAATAACTATTAGCTATTTTTTCAAATACTGGAACAAAGCTAGAAGTAACATCTCCATAATCAGCACGAGCCTTATAGTAAGAATCTATCTTTATTGGCTTATATTCTTTAATGCGAACAGCCTTAAGATGTTTAATAATATTTGGATTATATTCTTCCTTTTTAACTGAAATTGATTGAATATTAGTATAAATATAACCCTTATTTAAAATGTCATTACTATAATGTTTTTGTTCAGGCATTCTTAAGATTCTACCAACAGTTTGTATTTCAAAAACAATACTATGCGTTTCTCTAAATTTAACAAGGATGTGAGCCCTAGGACAATCCCATCCAGTATCAATGGCCTGTTTAAATATTAAAAATTCTATCTCATTGTCTGGTTCGGAAATCAAATCGATTGTTTCAGACTTTTGTTCAGCCAACCAAACAGCTAACTTGCCATTTTTCTCGGTTATTCCCTTTCCAGCTAAAAATTTCTTAACAGCTTCTATTTTTTGTTCGCCAGCTTCAGCATTAGGAATTTGCACTAGAACTAAAGGATTAATATTTGATCCTTCTTTTCCGAAAGCCTTCTTTAATTCAATTCTTTTC
>Ga0265297_10010874_pt1 | contig 11302 bp, 17 predicted proteins | sample Munlanlwell13791_FD_192502 | JGI IMG/M metagenome (GOLD analysis project Ga0265297, IMG submission 192502) | Leachate microbial communities from a municipal landfill in Southern Ontario, Canada - Leachate well 137-91 | ecosystem: Engineered > Solid waste > Landfill > Unclassified | place...
GAGGAGAGTTATCCCTGCAAAGTGTGTCTTACTCCCTTTGACCTTCAAGACTTGAAGGACGGGGTTTGTCCAGACTGCCGGAAAGAGGCCGAAGAGGGTGCTACTGCCATCCTCAAGGAGTTGCGAGATAGTGTTGTTGACCGTGTGTTGAATGGTCCGCCGCTTACAGCCGACGATTTGAAGCTACGCGTCGATTACAAGGTAGCGTCATCGCTTATGGATGTTCTTACGGAAGGTTTTGCCAAGTTGTTAGGCTTAGTATCGAATGATTTGGCGGCCGTCGCCGTCTACGACAGCAGCCTTGCCCACTACGAGCTTCCGGCCGATTTCGTCGAAGCTCTTCGTCTCTTGCGTTCCAGCCCGAAGACAAAGCCGCTCTATAAGAAGGTGTGCATTGCTCTGTTGGCGCAGTTTCGGCAAGTGGTTGTTGGCATGGTCCATACCAAGCAGTGTTCAAAGTGGGAAGCGACTGTTGAGTTGAAGCCCCACGCCAATGTTGTAAGGGCTCTCGCTAACGGGCATTATGGGAAAGATGAAGTTCAGTCTCTCAAGGCACAGCTCTTCTGGGATGTGAATCGCCAGGTTGACGCGTTGTGTGGCCGTGGTACCACTACATCACGGGTGAGCCTCGGGCGTGAGACGACGTTCTTGGTCGAGGAACTTCGGACGATAGCTAAAGAGTTGGCGGGTGACGAGGATGACATGATCTCCATTCGGCTTCCCTACTCTATCGCCGTGGACACTTTTGTGTTGCACGGCAACGACGGGTTGGCCGAGTTGGGTCATTCCGCTATCAGTGAGTTTGCCCAGCAGACCTACCAGCTATTCTGCCGGTTGGTTCCGAACGCGGACGCCACAGCCTTACGACGGGAACTGATCGGCCCTGTCGACTCGGCCAGCTACCACTGCAATGATTGCGAGCACGTGTTCTCCAGTTCCGATCCTGAGGATGACGTGGTGTGTCCTAAATGCTATAGCGCGAATCATTCGGGTGTTGCCGACCGTGAACCGACCGTAGGTGAGCGGTTCCTGAGCAAGGTCAACCTCAAAAGTGGGGCGTTCTATCCGCCGAAAGGGCTGGTCGAGGCGTTCCTTCGCAGCTTTGCTGGTTTGATGGAGCAATTCACTGGTCCGCAGGGGCAGATGACTTGCTACCTCTACGACCTCTTGAAGGTTGCGGGGGTCGTACCTGTCCCTGGTGAGGATTGGGAGGTTAGTCGTGCCCGTGTCGCACGTCATCGGGCTTACAACGACATCCTGTATCCCTTCCACCGTGAGATACTCGACTTCGTGCGCAACATCTTCGTCGTCGACGCGCCCGAGCATCCGGACGGCTGCATCTTACGGCGTGGGGTGGAGAATCGGGAACAGGCCGAAGAGCTTATTCTGAAGGCCTTCTATGAGGCTGCCGAACGGGTGGTAGAGCGGGCGAATGCGTTCGGGCAGTTCATGCTGGAAAAGCGGCAGCTTCCGTACTGGGAGAAACAGATGCAAGAGCTGTTCGACTCGCAGTCTGGAGGAAACAACGTCGCTCGGGCTGGAGAGAGGTTTGTACATCTCTCGGTCGGAGCCTATGAGATGTTGAACCAGATCATGACCTATGTCGTGAACAACCTTACGGATGAGTTGCTGGAGTTGGTGCCGTGGGCGACGGGTCCAATGGGCTTGAAGTAGGTAGTTCGAGCGACGCTTGAACTTATGCTGGGGAGGTAGCGAATGACATCGCGATCCTCCCCTTTTGTCAACGTCCAGGGGGTTGCTTGTCGCTGTCATGCGCTTTAGCTGAGTTCGCCTTTGCAAGCAATTCCTCTCTAATGGTCATTCGTTTGTCAGGCATGAACACCGCAGTAGCGAATGACATCGCGAATCTTCCTTCTCTCGTCAGCTTCCAGCGACGGTATTTTGAAAGGAAGGAAACCCAGCCATGAGACAACAGGTCGATTAGTGTATCACCGGCTGCGAGCAATGGTAGGTTATACTCCTTGGACAGGGCGTCTTGATCCGGCCAGGTTTTATGCTCTTCCCTGTATCGTTGAATGAGTAGCAGAACCCAGATCGCGTCCCGTAGGCTTGTCTTGCCAGTAGACGCAGGTGCTATCAGCTCAGCTGGCTTAGCTTTACCGAAGAGCGAGGTTGGAATGCGGAAGATGTCGGCAAGGGCTTTTGCGCTGTACCGGTATAGCGCCGACCAATCTTCATCGTTACGTTCATTCTTCCACAGCTCGCAGTCAGCCATCGGTCCTCTCCTTTCAGACTCATGCCTCAAATAGGGTAGGTGGTGCGCCGTCGTACAGCGTCTAGGAAGCGCATCTCGGGTAGATATCCGTCTGGAGGCCGAATGTCGGTGACATTATGAACGAGCATCGTCTTCATGTGGTTAGTATGCCCATCGTTGGTACAGTAGACGCGGTCCCAAGCCTTTCGCCTGGCCTCCCAGGCTCGCTTGGATACTCCTTTAGGCCTGTCATCGCTGGAGTTCTGGTAGTGGTAGTCTTGCGCCCACTTGGGGAGGGCCTTCTCGAAGTCTCCCAGGGCGAAGCTCTCACCGAACGCTCGGACGAGTGCCCACTTACCGTCGAACCAGATCGCGAACTGGAAGGTGAAATTGTCCTCATCGCGTTGTAGCGACAAGGCGGCTATCCGCCACCGGTTGATCGCGTTACGAACTTGCTGTTGGAAGACTGCAAGGTCTTCGGGTTCGTTGGAAGACGGGGCGTTCAGGCGGCTCAAGAACCTATCAGCCAGGGCATTCAGCATCTTGGCGTCCATGATCCGCACAAACTCGGCGACGCGAGAGGCGGGAATGCGGTAGGCATTGTAGCACTTGGTGCTCATAGCTGTCTCTCCTTGGATGCTGCGCACCTGATTGATCCAAAGCTGACAATAATGTCATGTTTCTCGGGTCTGCCGCAGCAAGGGCAGATGCTGACCCGTAAGGTTGGAGCGGGAATTCGAAAAACGGCAGCGAGTATCTCCTTGTTGCGTAGGGCTGTTTCCGCCAAAATCTCATCGCTGTTAACGCTCATCTTGGCATCTCCTCATACTCATAGGGTTTTGAGTTTGTCGTTCACACTTTGAGGTCGCACACCGGTCGTCATCTCCGGCAAGCACAGAGCGAGGCTTACGGCATCGGTAAATGGCAGATTACGGTTTTTCGCCTTGATGCTCAACTCGCGAAAAAAGTCCATTCCCTGCACGAGCCTGGTCATGGTGAATTGGAGCAGTCTGGATTCATTTGCGATATTTAACCGTCTCCGATTGAGAGGGAATCCTTTCCGGTGACCACAGCGCATACCTTTTGCTGGACCGACGGTCCATGCCAACCTGGCAATGCGGTCAGCGAGTGCTTGGCAAGGACCGCGATGAGCTTCAACTGCCAGGGAGAGGAGTTGTTCGATGGTTGTGTGGTGGTAGAGGTCCCCACCTGCCGTGATTAACTTGCTGAATGGATTGGGGAGCGATGTGTCAAGCTGAAGGCTAGGAATTGACGGATCGAGTCGAATTATATTAGCCAATCCTGGCAGATAGTGTCCGGCCTTGGCGAGGATTTGCAGGTATCTTTCTTCGTTGTTGGACGACATTTTCATTAGTATGGCTAGGGAGGTAGCTATCTCAACGCCGATCAGATCCTCTTCCCAGGAATCTAGCATGGCCACGCTGCCGACGTTGGTGTATTCCCAGGGAAGTAAGTTGGGATCGGTCAAAGTTGCGAAGATTGAACTCCAACGCAGGCAGAGTTTTGTGAGGCAGGTAGCTTCATCTTTGCTTGGCAGCACATCGGGTTTTGAGTCCAGGTAGACCATAATCTGCGCGAAGGTTGTGATGCTCGGCGGTAGGTAGGTCACTATTTCATCCTGTTCGGTTTGTAGAATACCAGCGTCGAGGGTTAGTTCGTCGTTGACTCGTATGGTTAGAAACTGTTCGTTCATCGGTTTTATCCTCTTTAGCAGATACCGAGTTGTTTGTTGTGTACAACCTGGAACATGATCTCTCCCAACTCTGTCAGCTCCCAATGTCGTCTTTTCTGGCAGGTCAATCCGAAAATGCGCGATATCCCAAGCGCGTACTTGATATCTGATATCGACAGGTTGCTGTGCACCTTGGACAGGGATCTGATCCCTGGGCTGACGCCGTGCTTGTTCTTGTACAGGCGAACACTCAGCGCGATCTCCATTACGGTCTTAAATCCGATCATTACTTACCTCTTGTTGTAGGAACCGCCAGATTAAAGCTTATCATCGAGTTTCTCATGCAATATCTCCTCCACCATTCCCGGCGTCGAAACATGCTTGGCACCGTTCAGGTACTCCTCCGACCTTATTGCGAAGCCTCGTATAATTCCGAATCTTACCGTCTGGAGTCTTACTTGGAAACAGTGTACATACATGAAGATCGCCGCTGTTGCCGTCTACCGCTTGCTCCAATGCTTGTTCCTTGGTCAAGCCAAGATCCGTGTTAACTCTAAACCGACACCTCAAACAGGTGATATCGTCTTTGCGGTCTATTTGGACTACGAGTGAGACCTTTGCAGATTTGGAACTTATCGGGGGTAGGTGGCAGGGTTTGTCAAATTTGATCGTCGACTCCACTGCCACCAGCGCCGATTCTTCAGTCGTGTCGGGATATCCGAAGCCTGCGTGATTGGTGTCGAGGCAAGCTTGACACCTTTCAGGTGTACCGCCCGCATCATTGAACAGGATAGTAAATGTTAGCGGTTCATCGACAAACAGTTTACACGCATAGATTTCGTGTCCGTTGGCGTCTCGCATCCCTCCCTTGGCGTGGAGTAACTGTTCCGCGCTGATTTTGGATCGACAAGACAGGCATTTATGGTTGATCTTCTCTTTTGCCTGCAATCTGTCGGCCTCTTCGATCTCGGGGATAGACGTGTACTCAGGGGCGACAGCCCACTCATGACACTCCAAAATGTCGTCAACATCCGCCCAGGAGAACAGGTCGCCAGCCTTTTGGGGGCTGCCGATCATAATCGTCAAGCCTTCGGCACACGCGCCGAGCTGAATACGATAAAGGTGATCGGGAATAAGTTCCATCTCCGGAGGTATCTCCATCATCCCGATCACAGCTACCCGCTGTCGGCCGTCACATGACTCTCCTCGATCTTGCAGGTAAACTTCGCCAGTAGCGTAGCGAAGAAAGGCTTCCTCTTTGGGCTTGATCATTTTTCCTCCTGGTGGTGCGAACCGGTTTAGTCTGATCAGCGTTCTGGCCGATCCTGTCTCGAAGCGCATTCATCAGCGTCTCCGGTGGTATCGGTTTATCGGGTGGATAGCTGTGCAATAGCTGAGAGAAGTCGTCGTCGGCCTTCGTGTGGAGCTGTTTTTTGGCTTCTTTGGCTACTCGCTTCTTATAGCACTCGAACCATGGCAACTCCTCAGACGGTACAGCCTCCTTGCCGAGAGCTTGGAGAATCGCAACGGCGTTGCGTAGCACAGTGGTCGACCAGGCGTAGAGCTGGGCATCTGGTAGGTATGCTCGTTCCCAAGCTTTTCTCTCAGTCCAGTCTGGAATCATTCTGAAAATTCCTACCACCCATCCGTGAGTGGCCTTGAGGCGGCCAGCGGCATCTTCGTCGATGGCCTCGCCGGTTCTGGTATCGACGTGATCATTTGTCAGGTACTGTTTGGCTGGTGGATTCGGACGTTTGACGTACCAAGTAGCCGCCCAATAACCGTCGGCCGTTTTGGCGACGTGAAGCCACTTGTTGACTTGGTGCCATTTCCTGGTGACGGGAGTTAGTTCATTAGGCATGGTGCCGTCTCTCCCTTGGTCGGAGAGGAACTCCGGCCGCTCAGCTTGAGCATAGCGCTGGCGATCACATTCAGTCGGTAGGCGACTTTGCCTTTTGCGAGGTCGGAGGTCCCGAAGGCGATGATTATGGCGATAAGCGCTCGTAAGGCTGTCGGGAATTCGACGTTTGCGGACATGTCTGGGAGTCTACCGTGGGCGATCTCCTTCTCCAGCATCTCGGGTATCCCGCTCGCCAGCTTAGTCGCATCCTCAGGAGTTAGGCTGAATCTCTTGACAAGGCTGTCCGCACATCGTTTCACGGTTTCCGGCTCTTGCATCCGTTGTATGACGACCAACAGCTCGCTCACCTCATCGAAGGTAAGTGCCCACACCTCGAATCCTGGTAGTGTGCTCATGATGGCTCCTTCATAGTTTTAGCGAGATCGTCGAGCGGTTTCGACATTTTACGTACGGCGTTGACGAGCGAGTCCGTCTGGAGGAGCTGATCGTCTTTCTCGGCCGCATCGCGCGCCGCGACAGCAATGATTGCGGACACGGGGGCTAACAAAGAGGTCGGGTATCCGGCTACAGACCTTCCATCGGCAAGTCTGCCGTTGGCGATTTCGGTCAGCAGGCTTTCGGATATGCCACTCGTCAACTTGGCGGCGTCCTCTTGGGGGATGTTCAATGTCTTGACGAGGAAGTTTGCGCACCGCTCCGCGAGGTCAGACGTCTCGCCCAAGCGTCGCAGGACGGTCTCCATCGCGTTCGCCTCGTCGGCGGTCAGCTCTATCGTCTCGAAGCTCATTGGTGTGCTCATGACGGCTCTCCGTTCGTTTTTGGTGGTTTTCTGTTGAATTCGACGGTCAACGTCCCGATGACAGGATGTCGCGGGCCGTGCGGCTCCCTCTCCAGCTTATGCAAGCACATCCTCACTCGCCAAGGGCCTCGATGGAGCAGATCATCGTACTCAGTACACAATCTGGGACCAATACCCAGCCAGGACCGTCTGACGCGCTCGCAGGCGCAGTGGCGGTTGTCTTGGTTGTACTGACAATTCACCCTGATCGTGTGGGGTCTGCTACCATCTTGGCATATCATGGCTTCGTCTCTTCTTCCTCGCAAAGTCTGAAGGCCGTTGCGAGGCTGCTGTACACCTCTCTGGCATACCGCTCGATGATGGCCTGGGCCTGTTCCATTGTGGCGTAAGGCGGGTCTATCTGGCTGCCTTCGATGGTCAGCTTACCAGCAAATGATGAGTAGGCCATCCACGCTTTCAGCCCGCCATTGTCTACCGACCACACGTGGCCGATATTCCAATTACCCATAAAACAGTGATGCCTGTCAGGCATTCTATCCGGTCCATCGCCGATGATAACTCTCGGGGATCGTTCCCACTTACCGACAAGGCTCATCCGCAGTCCTCCCTGTGGCTATTCTTGGCTATATCATCACTGTTTATTTCGATCTCTTTTGTCCCTACAGAAGAGTGTTCTATAGCATAATCGGTGTAGACAAACAGATTGCCGTCTTCCGTCTCCTTTAGGTGATAAAGTCCTTCCTCCCAAGCCACCATCGGAGAGGGCTGCACCAGCACCCTGATTGTTAGGTCGAAACCGAGTGCGGGTGTACTCGTCCTGATCTCTGCACGGTGCCAAGCCCCCGACATACACAGACTGTCGGCAATGCTGACGAGGTTGAAGATGGTGGCTTGTTCTGTTATTTTGCGAGTCTCTGGTCGGTGGTGTAAGCGCTTCACGATTCCATGAAGTAGTGGCGACGCTGCCAACAGCATCGCCTTCCCAAGGGGAAAAGTTTCGCGAACCTCTTTGTTTTCCATGTCTTACCTCATGTTCGAGCGACGCTCGAACTATAACTTTCGAGAACTCTGATGCGATTTTTAGCACAAGTCAATGTTTATTACCTCAGTAACTCCTGAATCATAACAAGCCTGGCAGCGTCTAGCATTCCCGTCGTCATCTGTCGTTAATTCGGTGAACGGGTAGATACGTTTGGTCGTCACTTGTTCGTGCTCCCACGGCAGGATAGGCGATGGTGATTCTTTGTCTTTTCTAAATAGAGAACACAGTGGTTTTTGTTCATTGACGTCTAAAAAATCACACTTACCGCACAGATTTCCGGCACAATCTATAAATATAAATAGTTTGGCTTTCGCGGCAATCATGAGTTTTTTCCTTCCTCGACCGCGCTCATCATTTTGTTCAGAGCTGTGGCGGCTAGGCTACTGATCGGGAAATGACACCCCGCCATTATGGCGGTAATGACCGCAAGGATCGTTTCATAACGAACCTTGATGGCGATGGAGCCTTTCGGGAATTCCTCGATGCGCTTCGTTTGAATGTCCAGTACGAGGGAGGCGACGCACAGGTGCACTACATTGGTCAATCCTTCGCCACCATACGTCTGCCGTAGGACGGACAACAACGCAACGGCCTCATTTGTGTTCAGGACGAACTCGAACTCCATGTCTAAGGGGATGTTTGCAACAATAGGATGATTGTCGTCGTAGTTCTTCTCCATGATAGCGAGTTCTCCCACGGAGACGCTCCGATAGCCTATCGTCTTACCGTTGGGTCCGATGATCGGAACTTGAACGTTGCCACCGACAGTGATCCCTAACTCATCGTCCGTAAAAATCGAAGACTGGTAACCCATGAGGTCTATGAACGCCTGAGAAGGATATTTCTTGATTGTCATCTACATATTCCTTTACTTACGAACACTTATCTCCTGCTCAAGCGTCGCTCGAACTACGGCTTGCCATACCTCTTGAGTGGTTGCGGCGGTGGGTACTCCTTCTTGTAGGGACACGGCGGAACGTAGCCACGTTCGAGCGAACTCAGCCACTCGGTGCAGACTCGGCGTCCCAGACCGAAGAATGACCGCTTGATCTTCTCACATTGGCACCCCGACCCGCCGTCGCTGTGCTGACAGTTTATTTTGAGGTACATGGTTCTTTTCCCTTCGCCATCGGTATGAATCCAATCTCCTTGTTCGCCTGGCGGTAGTATAACCCTTGTGGCACCTTCGCCAGCTTCTTTTCCTTCTCCCAAGACAAGAGACACGGATCGGTCCAGTTGCAGTACGGGTTAATCTCGATGACCGTAACGTTTCCGAGTGAGTCGAGCGCCACGTCGACCACCACGTTGTACGGAACCATCGGCCGGTGCAGCTTGTACCAGGTGTTTTCAAACCATCCCTGGATGATCGTTGCGGGGTTCGTAACCTCATCGGAAAGTTGGGGGTAGATGTCATGATAGTGATACTGCGATACCGCGATCAACTTACCTTGCTTTACGAAACAGCGCCACTCGCGCCACGGTGCGATGTCAACCCAGCGCCGGACATAGATCGCTGCGTTCAGGTTCATCAGATGGTAGGCTAACAAGTCTTCTACAATTCGCTGGGAGTCGATCAACAGCTCGATAGCCTGCACGCCGGAGGTCACACAGAATTTCTTGGTATGTCCCTTGTATGAGTCTTTCGGCGAGCGGCTGCCGAGCCGGATGAAGGCTTTACCACCGATAAAGGTGCTGTCGATAGCGAGATCGAGGCGCGTGGCCAGATTACTGAGAAGTATACCTCGTTCTTGATCAGAGATAACCGGACGTCCTTTGATGATTTGCCCGATTTCAGCCAATAGGCTGGTATCGACGAGTGCGAACATCTCTTGACGGGATAGGGCTACGGCCAAGCTTGGGATGGACAGATTGTGCAGCCACTGAGGCCAGCGCTCCATGAATGTGTCGAGGTGATCGTGCATCTTCATTGTTTATTTCTCGGGAGTGGTGACGCCCTTGTCAATGAGGTAGCGGTACAGTTTCGAGAGGATGATGTTTAACTCGCCGTAACTTTCGATCATTACGGGCGCTATCTTGTCATCATCAGCGTTCAATATCACAAAACCGCCACCATTTTGACCAATATTCATGCCGTATTCAGCCGTCATATTGTAGGCCAGCTGCTGCCCCTCGTAGATCAAGCTCGCTGCGGTCATGAGGCCGGTGGCCACATTCAGAGATGCCTCGTAGAAGGCAGCAATCCGAGCGCGGCGGTCACGCAGATCACGCAGGCCGTTGATCATCATCCGAGTGGCCATCGCGTTCGTGCTTTCGCCGCCCGTCTTTGGACGATAGGGGAAGGGCATGGAGACCATCTCATCCATTTCGTCAGTCTCGACTTCAGGCTCGGGTTCAGTCTTCTTTATCCAAGTTTCAGGTTCCTCGTTTTGGACAATCCTGAGCGCGACGGCGGTCAAGGCGACTGAGAACATCTCGCTCTTGGAAGACTGAGTGTTGGGGTCGGTCCAGAACTGTGGGCTCAGCCAAGGGGCGTCGCCGTTCACGAGACCGACTCTCCAGCTTATGAAACTGTTATTACCTCCCCAGGGATCGGTGCTTTGTGTATAATTGGCCACTAGGGTGCGACCATCGTAGAGCACTTCCCGCAGAACGGACGACAGCGCACGACACGTCGCGGCGCTTTGAACGGCATCGCGGGCTATGTCACGAGCTGATTCGACCAGCTGCTCGGCCGTTAACTTGTCGTCAATCAGGTCAAGACGGTGGAGTGCCAATTTTTTCTTGTTATTCACGGTTCTCTCCTTTTGAGTTGTTTCCTTCTAATCTTACCTCGCCACAATAGTTTGAGCGTCGCTCGAACTTGTCCGGACCGGTCGCGCCATGTCTATCTACTCCCGAACAAGCCTCACCCGCCACGTCACACCGAACCATGCCTAGTCGCGCCCAGACGTGTCTCGCCTGCCAAGCCAATTCGCGTCGGGTCGAACCTTGCCTAGTCACACCCCGCCTGTCATTTCAAGCCACTTCATGTCAGACCTGGCTAAACCCAATCTTGTCTTACCCGCCTAACCACACCGCTTCACCCGCGAAAAGCCGGACCGAGCTTTAGCTGCCCGAGAATCTCGGGCTCATTGGGCGAATCGTGCCCGCCTTGCCGAATCTTGTCCTGCCGGTTCGCGCCGCGCCTAACCGAGCCTTGCGTTGCCATTCCTGCCTTGCCGAGTCTTGTCCAACCAAGCCGCTCCACGCCGGGCCAAGCCACGCCTGCCGTGTCGGTGCGTTCCTCAACGTACCCCACCTTGTCCTGCCATGCCTGCCACGTCAAACCGTGTCGGACCACACCATGCTATGCCGAGCCGAGCCTGCCATGTCGCATCAAGCCTAACCCTACCAAGCCGGAACGGGCCCCGCCTGGACATGCCTGCCGTGTCGCACCACGTCTGTTCGAGCCATGCCAGACCTAACCTGCCGTGCTCATCCAAGTCCTGCCATGCCCATCCGGAACATGCCAACCGTGCCTGCCGTGCCTAGCCCAGCCTAACCATGCCGGACCTACCGCGTCGCGTCTGCCTTGCCGTACCTAACCCAATCTAACCGTGACTAGCCAAGCCTCGTCAAAACCATGCCTGCCGTGTCGCACCAACTCTAACCATGCCTGATCATACCTACCTTGCCTGCCGAATCACGCCGAACCCTACTAAACCCTGCCGCATCATGCCTCGCCAACCTGC
>Ga0265297_10010875_pt1 | contig 11300 bp, 5 predicted proteins | sample Munlanlwell13791_FD_192502 | JGI IMG/M metagenome (GOLD analysis project Ga0265297, IMG submission 192502) | Leachate microbial communities from a municipal landfill in Southern Ontario, Canada - Leachate well 137-91 | ecosystem: Engineered > Solid waste > Landfill > Unclassified | place...
CGGCATTCCGGATATCTTCAATGAGGCTGATCATCTTTTCGCTTAATCGTTGATCCGGGCACCTTACGAGGCTCGATTCTATTACTTCCTGCTCTCCCTCCAGGTACAAATCTTCCATTTCGAATGAGCCAATTTGATGAGAATACGCATAAACAGATATTTTCTGCTCCTTCAGAAACATCTTTGCAACGGCTCCTGCCGCAACCCTTAAAGCAGTTTCACGGGCAGAAGTCCTTCCTCCTCCCCTGTGGTCGCGAATGCCATACTTGCTGAACCAGGTATAATCGGCATGAGAAGGCCGGAAAACGTCTTTGTAAATATCGTAATCAGAGGAAATGACATCTTTGTTGTGAATTATAATGGCAATTGGCGCGCCTGTGGCGGTGTTTTCATACATACCGGAAACAATTTCAAAGTCATCATCTTCATGTCTCGCAGTAGTCAGATGCGACTGACCGGGTTTTCTGCGATTCAGGTCATAGCGGATTAATTCCTGATCAATATGCAATCCTGCGGGACAGCCGTCAATGACTACACCAATCATACTTCCGTGAGATTCACCGAAAGTAGTGATCCTGAATTGCTGTCCAAATGAATTTCCGGCCATAATTCTATTGTTTGGGAAGATAACGAAACAATACACCCAAGCTTTCCAAGTCTGCCCAAAATAAGGGATATGATTTTTCGACTGCATCTGGATCCTCAATGATCAGATCCTCACATTTACATGCAGCAATGGCAAAACTCATCGCAATCCGGTGATCATTGTAAGTCTTGATCTCTTTACTTTCAAAGGTCAGATTACCAAAACTTTCAGATAACATTTCAGTATCTGAGAAACTTACCTTGATCCCCAACTTTTCAAGCTCCATAGCCAGGGCTTCTATACGATTACTTTCCTTGATTTTCAAAGATTCAAGCCCAGAAAAATGAAAAGGAATGGAATGAAGTGCACATAAAACAGCAAATGTGGGCACCAAATCCGGATTATCTTTAAAATTAAACACCATTTTCTTTTTTCGGACAGGTATTCTGCTTAAAAATGCCGATCCTTTTTTAAACACAGTTTTAATTCCAAAGCCTTTCATTAATTCGGGGATAATACTGTCACCCTGTATGCTCCTTTTACCCAGTCCCAGCAACTCAATGTCTACCTTCGAAAAAATACTTGCCAACGCATAAATATAAGAAGCTGATGACCAGTCAGGCTCAATTTTAATTTGTTTAGGTTTAAATCGCTGAGGTCTGATGGTGATTTTGTTTTTCCATTTCCTGACCCTGATCCCATAATCCTCCAGTAAACGAATGGTCATAATAATATAAGGATAGGATACTGGTTCCCCCTTCATAATTAATTCGAGGCCTTCTTCAAAAAAAGGTGCGACCATTAGTAAAGCACTAACAAATTGACTGCTGACAGTAGCATCAATTTCACATCTGCCTCCCTTAAGTTTTTTACCATTAATCCGAATTGGGGGATATCCTTCCTTACCCAAATACTCTATATCGGCTCCAAGTGCAATAAGGGTATCCACAAGGTGTTTTATTGGCCTTTCCTTCATGCGTTCAGATCCTATCAAATCCCTTTGCCCTTCTGTGATGGCATAATATGCAGTCAGAAAACGCATAACAGTGCCGGTATTCCCCGTATTTATCATCTTCCCGTTTTCTTCCAGCAATTCTCTCATCAAACGCGTATCGCCAGATTCCGATAAATTCAGGATTCTAAAGGGTTCCCCGCAAAGTGCTTTTATAAGCAGAACCCTGTTGCTGATGCTTTTTGAGCTGGGCAAATCAATGCGACCTCTCAATATTTCAGGTTTTGCTGCAAATTTTATACTTTTCATATACTCATATATTCTAACAATGACTCCTTGATTATCTTTTCAGGTACAATCTGGTTTATAACTGCATGTCCTATTCGATCAATCAAGGTAAAGTTTATGTTTTGATTTAGATTTTTCTTATCTTTTTTCATGTTTTCCGTTAAAAGATCCACATCTTGCATCTGTAAACTAATTTTACCAAATTTCTGAAGAAGTAAATTTCTGATTTCCTCCAACATCTTTATTGGTAATAACTTCATCTTGCAGGATATAGTGCTTTCAATCAAACATCCTGCTGCAACGGCCAACCCATGAGGGATAGCTTTATGTGATCTTTCCAGAATCAAGCTTTCTATAGCATGGCCGCAAGTGTGCCCAAAGTTGAGTTTTTTTCTCAGGTTCAATTCAAAAGCATCCGCCTGAACAATGCTTTCTTTGATTGAAATACATTTTTTTATAATCTTGGGACTTGCCTCCTCATTTTCATTAAAGTTCACATGGCCTAAGGATTCCCACAAGCTAAAATCCGAGATGAGTGCATATTTAACAACCTCCCCCCATCCGGCCAAAAATTGCCTCTGATCTAAGGTTTTTAAAAAAGGAAGATAAACAAATACAAAATCCGGGAAATAAAAACTCCCGATCTGGTTTTTAAAATGATCGAAATTAACCCCCGTTTTCCCTCCAAAGGCAGCATCAACCATAGACAAATAGGTTGTCGGTAAATTAATATAAGGTATTCCTCGTTTAAACACAGAAGCGGCAAAGGCTCCCAGGTCAGAAACAACACCACCGCCAAGATTGACTATCAGTGAATTTCTATCGGCATCGGCCTCCAGTAACTTCCTCCAGATTTTTTCTGTTGTTTCGAGATTCTTGTATTCTTCTCCTGCAGACACAATTATTTGCTGAAAGGCTGTTTCTGACACAAAATTGGCTTGAAAAACAGGGTAACACCAATTGGCTGTATTGCTGTCAGAAAGCACAAAAACAGACGAAAAATGCTTGTTTTGAAGCCAGGCATTTAAACCGGCAAAGGATGTATTTGAGATTTTATAGCTAATGTTCAAAATACAGCTTTTAGTTAAATCAACTTAAAACCCTTTCATAAATTGATTTAGTTGAAGAAACTCTTCTTCAGATTGAACAACAAAAATAGCAAGAATTTCTAAAGTGCATTCATTTCCTCCAATAAATGATTTGCTTTGCCCACCTGTGAGGTAATAAACAAGATGTAGCGGATGTCTACACCAACCGAGCGGCTGTATGCTTCATTCCATGCAAAATCATTGACGGTAGCTTCAAAAGTCCTGTCGAAATTCAGGCCGACCAGCTCTCCGTGAGCATTCAGAACGGGGCTTCCGCTGTTTCCTCCTGAAGTATCCGTATTATAAAGGAAGTTTACCGGTATGGAGCTCAACCGTTTATCATAATACCTGGAGACTCTTGTATTATCCAAAGCCATAACCAATTCCGGCAGTTCAAGATATTCTCCTCCCTTTGCCACTTTTTCCGGAATTCCCTCAATGTGGGTAAAAGGCGAAGCATAAACCCCATCTGCAGGATAATAACCTCGAATATAACCAAAAGTTAAGCGCAAGGTAGAATTGGCATCCGGGATAAATGTATTTCCCGTAGCCTGCATTTTCAAATCAATATAGACGGGAAGCAATGCATCAATACTGCTAAGCCAAAGAGTCTGATTATCAAATGAGGTATTCTGCCCTGCTTCCAAACTAAGATAAAACCTTATAAAGACATTTTTACTATTCAGTATAGACAAGGGTTTACGAAATAATTTAAGCAGCATTTCTTCATTAAAAAGTTCATTTTCATAGGCCTCATTAACAAAAGAAATTGCATTTTTATAACCTGCATTTTTCATAAAATCGCTCAGGCCTGCCACAGGATTTGCAAATTTTTCAGCCATTTGGAGAAGCTTTAAAAAATAAACCGCTTCGTTTTGGCGATCAACACTTTTCGACAGATTAAGCATCCTTTGCTGCAGATCAGACAAAGTCTTTTTGTATTCCTCACTCTTTGGGTCAAGACTTTGAAGTGAGCGTGCACCTTGTACAAGGTTTGCTGCAATATTCATGGAAGTTGACCAGTTATACAACTGCGCATACCAGAATGTTTTTGGCCCCATATCAATAAGCTTATTGTAAAGAAAATTGATTTCATCCAGGGTTTTCTTATAGGATTCCGCTTTTTCAAGGTCAGATTTCAGCAATGATAAAATTATGTTTTCCTCAGCAACGCGGTTTTCATACAAATGAATGCGGGCAAGTGATTGTAATTTTCCTCTGTAGTTTTTGGAGGTATTGGCAAGACTTTTAATGGTGGCATCATATTTTACTTTAAGAACAGGATCTTTTAGCGTTATCTCGGTTAAATAATTGATGATATACTCGAAATATTCAGCAATAAAAGGCATTTGCACATTTTCCATATATTTTATAAAAGCAGCAGGGCGGTTACGAAAAGTCCTTCCCGGATAACCAAGGATAAAGACAAAGTCTTCTTCCTGTACACCGGCAGTGCTGACTTTCAGAAAACGTACCGGCTTAAAGGGTACATTATTTATATTAAATGGAGCAGGAGACCCGTCAGCAGCCACATAAGCCCTGATGAAGGAAAAATCTCCGCTATGACGGGGCCACATCCAGTTGTCGGTTTCACCGCCAAACTCCCCGATTTCACGCTGAGGAACATAGACCAGGCGAATATCATTCAGAAACGCATATCGAAAAACAATATATGATCTGCCACTCAGCATTTCCGATATTTCAATCTCAAGCTCCGGATGCGCCATTCTTTCCTCATTCATCACAGATTCAATATTGGCAGAAATTAACGCCCTGCGTTTGACCGGATCTTTTTCAGATGCTACATTGACCAGAACCTTAGCCGAAACATCATCATAGTTAAGCATAATTTTTACTTTCATCCCTTTCAGAGGAAGTTCCTTCCCACGATCACCGGCAAGGAAACCCTTATCCATCAAATTATTTTCCGAAGTTGACAAAGCCTTTAAGGAGCTGAACACACAATGATGATTGGTAAGAATCAAGCCATCCTTAGATACAAAACTTCCGGTGCATCCTCCTAGATTCACGATAGTATGTAGCAAGCTTATGGAATCAGGATTGTATATTTCAGAAATATCAATTTTAAGACCTGCTTTTTTAAGAAGTTCTTTATCAAGCTGGTTAACAGGATACATACCCCCATCGGCCCAAAGGGTAATTGTATTCAGAAGAAAACATAATAAAACTAATACTTTCAAGCCCAAGGGGAACATTTCAAATCTTTTCATTTCAAAATCCATTTAAAATCGTATTCGCATGCAAAATTATGATTTTGTTTTAATTACAAAAAAGTAATTTTTTATTTTTTCAAAAAAACCAGAGTTATCAACAATTTCAGAAGATTTCAGGCAAAAAAAAATCAAAAAAATTAGTGTTCATAAGGATTTTCACTTTATCTTTGAACTTAGTTTTAAAAATTTATTCAATTAACAAAAAAATTTAGGCTTATGAACAAAGGAGATTTGATTAACAAGATTGCACAAGATGCAAAAATCACAAAAAGTCAGGCACAAAATGCGTTGAACTCATTCATTGGAGCGACCTCAGGTGCTCTGAAGAAAGGTGAAAAAATCACATTGGTTGGTTTCGGAACTTTTGCAACAAAAGAAAGGGCAGCCAGGAAAGGAAGAAATCCTCAGACCGGTGCAGAAATAAAAATCCCAAAGAAAAAAGTTGTAAAATTCAATCCAGGCAAGAATCTTTCCTTCTAGTTGCAAATTGAAGGTTAATTAAATGAAAAAGCCCTGCTGAAAAGCGGGGCTTTTTATTTTATCAGTATAAAAACTAAAGGATAAATTTAGATTACTGCTTCTTCACTCCTTCCAATATTCAGGCGTCATGATCTCTTCAATTTCAATATTGAAATCAACCACCATTTTTAATATGATTGGATTTTCGGGATTATCGAGTATCCAATACTTGCTACCCCTATCCGTTTCACAATAAAATGTGGGTAAAATGATGGTTTTGCCATCAATTCTGGTTTCATAGGGATAATCTTTGACATAGGTTAACACCTCTTCATCATCAACGGGTTGAATAGTGATGCTTCCTTTGTCTTTCATGGCTTTCCATACGGCATAGGAAACAAATCCTGTGGTTCTGTCGTCCTGAATTTCATGGCCTCCGCTAAAATAATTCTGTTGTTTGGTAGCATTTTGCATGGCATTGGCTGTGGTATAACAACTTCCAATACGATTCACCGGCCAGGTCATCCACCAGTTGAATGTTTTGGCTTCCGCAAGATCAACAAGCTCAACCATAAACTCATAATTAGAAGAATATTCATGCAGATAATATCTTATTTTCAGGTCATTTTTTAACCATGAGAAGTCAGTTTGTGCCTTGGCTATGAATCCGGTCGCGGCAACAAGTATCAATAATGCAATCTTTTTCATCATTCTTTATTTACCTATTTCCAATGTTTTTGTTACAAGTTCGTCAACCAATTTGCCCAGATCATCTTCATTCCCGGTCAGGTTGAAATTACCAATCTTCGTTTTGCCTTTAAACACATTTACTTTGAGGTCAATTTTTTTATCAACGACCGTATATTGTCCCCGGATTCGGAATGCCTCAGGAAATTCTTTGGCCTGTATGAAGATCAGCGGAGAATTACCTTTGGAGGAATAACTCCTCAAAGCATCATCCACAAGCTTTTCAATCCCCAGAATATCATCCATGCTTTCTTCTTCCTGAAATACGGATAGCAAATACATGGGTTTGGGCATAGCCAGATTAATATTTGTTTTGGCTGTGACATCTAATTCTCCAATATCAAAGCTTTGAGAGCCATAGGGGCTAAAAACCTGTGGTTTCTGAATACCCCCGATATCTGCCGCCAGTTCCGGCACCCTTTCCTGCGCTGCTGTAAACAATTGAGCAACATCAACAAAGCGGTCATCACGCAAAGCCTTTCCTTTGATCCCTTCCAGAAGGCTGTACGTGAGCAGTCCCTGTCCGAATTTACTGGCTTCGTAACTGACTGCATCGGCAGCACAACCGGTTATAATATACATTCCTACCCGGTCTTTCATCCTGTCGAGAGCACGCAATGTATTGGCTGAAATATCTCTTTTTGCCATTAGGTTTTCAACTGCCTTACCTGACGCGCAGGCATCAATAATCATGACTTGTTTAAGAGCAGGTATTTTCTTAAACAGGTCTGTCAGTTCAGCACTCGAAATACTCGAAGAAGCCCTTATTTTGGGATCATTATATGCATCGGCACTCGAAGAAAAGGCATCTTTGGTCAGATAATAAAAATCTCCGTCTTGCCCTCCCCAATTAATTCCATGACCACTTAGATAAAGGATAAAGACATCTGAAGAAGTTGTCTTTTGGGCTATTTCGTCAAATTGTCGCAATATATTGACACGAGTTGGTTGCATTTTTTCATCTTTAGTATTGGTAGTCATCATGTAAAGAAAAGTCTTATCTGCTCCAAACAATCTTTCCCCTCCTATTTGTATGGCTTTCCCAATATCCTCAGCATCTTTTGCCGCATATTTAAGGTCAATCTGATCCCCTGTATAATCTGAAACCCCGCAGGAAATGACGAAGAGTTTAGGAGGAAGAGCAGCACTTGTTTCCGGGGGATTGTATTTTACAGCTGCACCGCGACTTACCAGATAACCTTCGGCATTGTATGCTTTTACTTCAACGACATTTTCCTTTCCGGCCTGCAAATAAGGGTGATCTTTCAAATTATAGCTGATCTGCAACTTTTCGGCATTTGGATTGGGTTTCGGGCCCCTGGCATCGCTGGCCACCTCCTTGCCATTCACCAATATAACCACTCTGCCAATCCCTCCCCCCTGATTCAAAAGATCAATAACCAAATTGGTGCTGGAAAAGTCCGCTTTTACATCCGGGAATAGTCTCACATCAGACAAGGATTCGACATCCCGGATAGCCTCCTTGTTAAATCCGAGCGATTTTGGCAGCAGATTAGGCTCATAATACCGCTCTTTCATCTGCTCCAACTCAATGACTTTCATTCCGGAAACGTAATATAGAAGTTTCATCGCATTTGCCGAAGCATCGAAAAGTCCATCACCATTTGTCACCACCCAATCACTCTCTCCAAATTGTACCAAGGTTAGCAAAATGGTTTTTGTCTTCAGATCAATGATGCGGATGACATTATTCATGGCACAGGTCACAATAAACTGGCCATCAGGAGAAAAAGCAGCCGAATTAATGGCAGCTGAATTCATTTCGATTTCCCCGGAAGGATGTCCGTTTTCAAGGTTGAAAAGTGCAAATGACTTTCCTTTAAAGGCAAGCAAGTACTTGTTATCAGGGGAAAAGAACCGATTCTGTTCGTCAAGTGCATAGTCTTCAATTTCATTTAGCAGCTTGTTGGTTTTAAGATCATAGATTCTGATATTTCCACCCTCCTCATTACATACCAAATGGAGATTATCGGAAGTGACCGCCAACAGATACAGATCACCTTCGTACAACAATCTGAAAGCAAAATTGAAAGTGGATAGATTGATAAATTGTATTTCTGCTGTTTCTTTTTCATCCGTTTCGTAATTCATACCGCAGATAAGGGACCTCCCGTCAGGACTAATGGAAATATGCCTGATGGTTACTCTTCCTGTTCGTTTAGGATCTGTGGTAATTGTGAGGCTTTTAAACAATTTGCCATTCGTCACATCATAAAAATGCAATACAGGGATTTCATTGATTACAGAATCTGCAGTAATTAAGTACTTTGAATCAGGAGTAAAAGCAAATAAAGCAGATGGATTCTGGTTACCAGCAAGAAAATTTGCCGAGTTTTCAAGGTACAATTGCCTGGAAACAAGAATTTTTCTTCCATCAGCCACTTCCCATAAGATCACTTTTTTATCGTTGCTGTAGCTGAAACAATACTTTCCATCCGGGGAGAAACCTGCTCCCAGCACAACCTGATCATGGCTAATGAAATTCATCACTTTATTCCCGTTTGAAAAATTCCACAAACGCGGAATACGGTCTTCTCCATATACCAGCATATTCACCGAATCTGGAGAAAAATTAAAACCGAAAATGCTTCCTTTATGCGATTTAAAATCCTTGACCTCGGTAATACTATGAAGATTCCATACTTTAATGTCATAATCATTCCCTGTGGAAACGAGGTATTTACCATCGGGAGAAAATGAAACTTTAGTCGGAAGCCATGAATTCCCTCCAAATACAAGCTCACTTTTTCCAGTTTCCACATTCCATTTCATGATGGTTTTATCACGACTTGCTGTATAAACATAATTGCCGTCAGGTGAAAAGGTCAGGGATGAAATATAATGATCATGACCAAACATTTCTTTTAGCTTATTTCCTGTTTTGGCATCCCAAAGAATTACAAGCTGGTCGTGTCCACCTGATGCAATAATTTGCCCATCAGGTGAAAAACAAGCTATGCTGCCCGGATGAGCTTGCTCCATTATGCTTGTCTGATCTTCCAGAGTTGTTGCATAAATAAAACGTCCTGAGGTATATAAAACTGCTTTTTGGTCGGGTGAAACAGTTAAAGACCTGCACTTGTATATTGGAATTTTTTTAAAGACACTTCCATCAGCAACGGAATAGAAAACAATATCTTCCGATTCACCAACCACCACATATTTTCCATCCCCTGTAAGATAAATCTGGCCATCCGGATAATTTTCTTCACCCCCGAATTGCGATTCATCCCTAAATACTCGCACAATTTCAGTTGTTGCTGCATTAAACATTTTTGCAAAAGATTTTTTTGAACCTTGTCCAACACCCCCACCACAAAAGACATATTTTCCATCTTTTGAATAGCAGGAATTACCGAGCCCATCAAATACCCGAAGCTTTTCTCCTGTATAGACACTATATTCTGCAATCTCAGCTCCGGAAATCAGAAATCTGTTTCCATCCGGAGAAAAGTGAATGGAATTCAAATAATAGCTCATGGATTCTACTGACATAAAGTATTCTATTCCTTCGAAGGTTTTTATTTCTTTACCGGTGGCTGCTTCCCACAGGATCACCTTTTTATCATAACCGAAAGACAGAATATATTTGCCATCGGCAGAAACATCAAGGGTGATTACTCCCTGTGTGTGACCCAGTGAAACATATAGCTGAGGGGTCACCGAAACATTCTGACGCACTTTACACCCTTTTGCTGTCAACAATTTTGCAAGATCGGAATAACCAAGCTCCAGTGCTAGTTCCAAGGGATTATCCCCTCTCTCACTTGACTTTTTCACATCCGCATTCAGGGAAATCAGTTTCTTTGCCATTTCTGGATTACCGATCAATATTGCATAATACAAAGGAGTTCTGCCTTTCCCATCGGCTATATTTATATTGACTCCATTTTTAAGAAAGATGTCAAGTAAGTCATTATTATTATTATTCAACAACTTATGAACGACAGTCATTCCAGTGCTATCTTTTGCTTCAAATGATTTCGGATTAATTTTGGAATAGTAGGGAAGGCTCCATTCCAGTCCCGCATCAAACATTTCATTGGGATCAATTACAGGGTTCTTCAGAAACTCCACAATATCCTGCCCGGCTTCGTTTTTCAGGGCAAATTGAAGGGCATCCAAACCTTCGCTGTTTTTCTTTGACAGGTCGGCACCGGCAGCAACCAGAGCTTTTAAGGCCAACAGGCGATTATTGATTATTGCATGATGTACAGGAAAATCCAAACTGTCATTCGCCTGATTTATTAGTGCATTTTTATGTAAAAGCAGGTTCAAAATAGTGACATCATCATTATTCAAAGCGTAAAACAGAGGGTAATCACCGGAAGGGGATTTCTGATTGATATCTGCTCCTTTTAAAATCAGCAATTCAGCCAGTTCACTACTTTTTAAAATGGCTTCGCACAGCGGTGTTTGAGTGCCCCTGTTCTCGTTGATGATTGCTTTATTATTCAACAGAAATTCCATCATTTCTTTATTCCCATTTTGAATGGCATAAACTAAAGCTGTATTTCCCCATACATCAGGAAGATCTATTCTGTATCCTTCAGACAGCATCTTCTTTACCAAATCGAAACTGTCTGCCAGAATAGCTTGGTATATCATTGAGGAAGGATATTTCCATTTCGAAATGGTTGATTTATCGGCATTCACGATATATTCCCTCATCAAAACGTCATCCTGTAAGAAAGCAAAGTATAATGCCCCATTTCCTTCTTTATTTGAGAAGGAAGGATCGGCATCATAATCCATTAATAATTTCGAAACATCTGTATAGCCCCAGCTAATGGCAAGTATCAAGGGTGTATTTCCCAAAGAAGACTGATGGTTAATATTTGCACCTTTATCTAAAAGATATTTACACAAATCCGGCAAGTTTTTATAGGCAGCATAACCAAGCGGAGAATTTTTGTATTCCAGTT
>Ga0265297_10010876_pt1 | contig 11299 bp, 9 predicted proteins | sample Munlanlwell13791_FD_192502 | JGI IMG/M metagenome (GOLD analysis project Ga0265297, IMG submission 192502) | Leachate microbial communities from a municipal landfill in Southern Ontario, Canada - Leachate well 137-91 | ecosystem: Engineered > Solid waste > Landfill > Unclassified | place...
ATATCATCGAGGTGCAGCCCGGTCGTCGGCTCGTCAAAGAGGAACAGCGTCTTCTCCAACTTCACCTCAGCAAGATGACTGGCCAATTTGAGCCGCTGCGATTCGCCGCCGCTAAGCGTCGTGATCGGCTGGCCCAGTTTCATATAACCGAGGCCGACCTCACGCAGAGGTTCCAGCTTGGCGAGCAACGATTTCTCGCCCGCGAAGAACTCGACCGCCTCGTCCACCGTCAGGTCAAGCACGTCAGGGATGTTCCTGCCGTTGTAGCGAATCGTGAGGATCGGCGGGCGGTAGCGTTTGCCGTCGCACTCCGGGCAACGCAGAAACACGTCGCTGAGGAACTGCATCTCGACGTGCTCGAAGCCGGTGCCCTCGCAAACCGGACAGCGGCCGACCTCGCTGTTGAAGCTGAACGTCGAGCCGGTGAAACCCTGTGCGACGGCATCGGGCGTGGCGGCAAAGAGCTTGCGAATTTCATCGAAGGCACCGGTGTAGGTCGCGGGATTTGCGCGCGGCGTGCGGCCAATGGGCGTCTGGTCCACCAGCACCACGTCGCCGACTTGCTCGTGGCCGTCGATGGCGCGATGCGCACCCGGCATTTCGTCGGGATGATGTTTCAGCTTGCAGAGCGCGCGGTAGAGCACGTCATGGACGAGCGTGGACTTGCCGCTGCCGCTGACACCAGTGAGCACGACGAGGCGATTGAGCGGGAAACCGGCGTCGATGTTCTTGAGATTGTGCTCGGCTGCGCCGCGCACCCAAAGCCGCGCCTGGCCGGTGGTCACCGAGGCCCGCTCGCGTTTCAGTGCGATGCGTTTCTTGCCGCTGAAATACTGGCCGGTCAGTGAACCCGGCGACTTGCAGAGGCCGCCAAACGTTCCCTCAAAAACGAGTTGCCCGCCGTGTTCACCGGGACCTGGACCGAGGTCAAGCACGCGGTCGGCGGCACGGATCAGGTCGGGGTCGTGCTCGACCACCAACAGTGTGTTGCCCTTGTCGCGCAGGCCGTGCAGGACGCCCGTGAGCCGGCCGATGTCGCGTGGATGGAGGCCAATGCTCGGCTCGTCGAGGACGAAGAGCGTGTTCACCAGCGACGTGCCAAGCGCGGTGGTAAGGTTGACGCGCTGGACTTCGCCACCGCTGAGCGTGCGCGACTGGCGATCCAGCGTCAGGTACCCCAGGCCCACGTTGTTGAGATATCGGAGGCGTGTGCGAATCTCGTTCAACAACAGCTCGGTGGCCTTGTCGAGCGCACCGGCGAACCTCAAGCGTTCGAAGAATGCGAGCGATTTCGAAATCGGTTGCGCATAAAGCTCGTGGATAGGCAGCCCACCGATTCGCCAACAGAGCGCGTCGCGCTTGAGTCGCGAACCGCCGCATTCGTGACACGGCACGTAGGCGCGGTATCGTGAGAGCAACACGCGGACGTGCATCTTGTAGGTCTTCGTCTCCAGCCACGCGAAAAACCGCTTCAGGCCATACCATTGGCGGTCTTCCCAACTGCCCTCGCCATCAATCACCCATCGCTTCCACTTCTCCGGCAGATTCTCCCACGGCACGTCGGTCGGACACCCCACGCGTGGCGCAAACTTCATCATGTCGTCCTGACACTCGTGGTAACTCTCGCTTTGCCAGATCTTGATCGCGCCGCCGGCCAGCGTTAGCACCGGGTTTGGCACGACGCGGTCGTAGTCAATCTCGATGGTGCGGCCAAACCCACGGCACTTGTCGCACGCGCCGAGCGGCGAGTTGAATGAGAACAGGTTCGGCGATGGGTCGCGGTAGTGGATGTCGCAGTCAGGACAGTGGAGGTCGGAGGAAAAGTTGAGCGTGGAGCGTGAAGCGCCGGGCGCCGGGCGGACTTGGACGCGGCCCTTGCCGAACTTGAGCGCAACCTCCAGAGCTTCGATGGCGCGAGCGCGGCTGGATGGCTCGACGCGGACACGATCAGCGATGACATCGAGGGTAGCGCCAGGTTTGATAGCGCGCGGGTTTTCGTCGAGCCGCACCACCTGGCCATTGATGAGCACGCGCTGGAAACCCTGCTTGGCCAGCAGGTCGCGGGCTTCCTCGGCCTTGAAGGACTTCGGCACCGGGCACGGGAACGTGACGAGCACGTCCTGTTTGAGGGCCTGCTGCGTGAGCGTCCGCCAAATGGTATCGCCATTGTCGCGGCGGACGGGCTTGCCGCAGCCGCGGCAATGGAGCGTGGCAGCGCGGGCGTAGAGGAGTTTGGCGTGGTCGCACAGTTCGGTCATCGTGCCGACCGTGCTGCGCGAGGTGCGAACGGGGTTTGTCTGGTCAATGGCGACAGCGGGTGGAATGCCGACAATACGATCCACGTGCGGCTTGTCCATGCGGTCGAGGAATTGCCGCGCGTAAGGCGAGAACGTCTCGACATAGCGCCGCTGGCCCTCAGCATAGAGCGTGTCGAACGCGAGCGAGGACTTGCCGCTGCCACTCACGCCGGTAACGACGATGAAGCGGTTCAACGGCAGCCTGAGGTTCAACCCCTTCAGGTTGTTCTGCCGCGCGCCTTCGATCAGGATGAAATCACTCTCTGACATTCACCCTGACTATAGGCAGCCAGCGGAAGTTTTCAACGGTAGCCGCAGCAACCGCAGAGACAGTTCACAGAAGTGTTCGATGGCCTGGCGTCAGATCTTCCAGCCTTTACGGTATTGGTGCTGGATAAACTGCTGCGCTTCGGGACAGTTTTTGGCGCGCAGCTTTGCGGCGTCCCACTCCAGCTTCTTGCCCGCGCGGTAAGCGACGTTGCCGAGCAGCACGGTTTCGGCCAGCGCACCAGAGTAATCGAAGTTGCATGTGGTCGGGCCGCCAGTCTTGCAGGCCTCGGTCCATTCCTTGTGATGGCCGATCGAGTCGGGGATGAAGGGTTTCGGCGGCTCGAAACCTGCGAAATCCTTCTGCGGCAGCAGCGCGTGCCGGCCATAGTCGGCGAGCAACATCCCTTTCTGGCCGATGAAGAGCACGCCGCTCTTCCACTCGGACTTCTTTTTGTTGCCGTTTTTGTCCGGTTTCTCGTCCGGCACCACCGACGGCAGAATCTCCGGCTGCTTGCCACCGTGATACCACGTCAGCTTCACCGGCGGCTTCTTGCCGCGCGCGGGATACTCGTAGCGCAGAATCAGCCACGGCGGCACAGTCTCGGGATGAACCGGCGGACCGTCCACCACCTCGACCGATGAACAGTAGTGCAACCCGAGCGCCCAATGCGGCAGATCCATGTAGTGGCAGCCGAAGTCGCCCAACCCGCCGCCGCCAAACGCCCACCAGTTTCGCCACCGGCCCGGCAGATAGTCGGGATGATACGGCCGTGCGTCCACAGGACCGAGCCAGAGATCGTAGTGCAGACCCGCGGGCACCGGCGGCGTGTCGGCGGACCGCTCCATGCCGCCATACTTCACGTTCACCCATACGTGCACCTCGGCCACCGGACCGATCGCGCCGCTCTGGATCAGCTCCACGGTGCGCCGGTAGTTTGTGCCGGCGTGAATCTGCGTGCCCATCTGCGTCACCGCCTTCATCTTTCGCGCCGCTTCACGGACGATGCGGCATTCGGACACCGTGCGGGTCAGCGGCTTCTCGCAGTAGACGTGGTGTCCGCTTCGCAACGCCGCAACGCTCACCACCGCATGCGTGTGGTCCGCTGTCGAGCAAACCACGGCGTCCATGTCCTTCTGTTCCAGCATCTGGCGAAAATCGTTGTAGGTTTTCGCCTGCGGGAACTTCTTCGCCGCGGCAGCCAACAGCGTGTCGTCCACATCGCACAACGCCACGATGTTCTCGTGCGCGACACCAGTGAGGTTGGCGCCGCCACGGCGCGCGACACCGACGACACCGATGTTCAACTTCTCGTTGGCCGACAGCCGGCGCGCGGCCGACGCAGCCTGTTGGTTACCCAGCCAGAATCCCGCTCCGCTGAGCGTGGTCCACTGGATGAATTGACGACGATTGAGTTTGGTTTTCATAAGCAAGTCTCCTAACGATCCGACCGGCCGCGATCTGCCGGCTTGTTGGCTGCAACGGGCGGTTCAGCATCCTCCACAAAAACCGCTCTCACGACCTTCGACAGCACCCTGGCTTTGTGCTGGTGATTCTTACCGCCAGGAATGAACAATCCATCTCCTCGTTCAAACACGCGGATTCCATCCGCAAATTCGATCTCAAACCGGCCCTGCAAAATATATCCGCAGTGGCCCTTCTCACACCAATGGGGTGGCATGGCTTGGGCGTATTCCACCAGCCTCAGTTTCCTGCTGCCATCGGTGACAGTCTTTTGTCGAACTCCGTCCATGACACGTTCCCAGGCGAGCGATGCGAAATCAACCCGGTAGTCTGTCATTCTCTTTGACCCTTCTTCATCGCGGTATCTCCCGGATGAAGATGTTCTTGAACCAAAGTGTGTTCCCGTGGTTTTGCAGCTCGATCTGGCCGGTGGGATACATGCCTTTCTTGCGTTCCCAATAATTCTCCATCGTCACATTGTCCGTCACCAGCTCGCCGTTGAGCCAGACGCTGACCTTGTCGCCCACCATCCGAATGCGGAACGTATTCCACTCGCCCACGGGTTTGTCGGCCTTCTTCAGCGGGTTGCTGGGGCTGACCTTGTTGTTGTATAGCCCGCCGGAGCCGACGGCGTGTTCCCAAATCTGCACCTGCGGCGAACCGCGCAGATAGATGCCGCTGTCGCCCTTCGGCAGGATCCTCCAATCCACGAACATCTCGAAGTCGCCGTAATCCTTCGCCGTGCAAAGACTCCGTCCCTTGCCGTCGAACACCAGCGCGCCATTCTCGACCCTCCAGTGCGCGCGCATGTTCTCATCGGCTTGCTCCTGCAACCGGTCGCGTTCCTCGGCTGGGAGCGCGTTGCGTTTGGCGGGATTGTCGTTCGGCGACGCAAGCAACCCCTTCCATCCGTCGAGGTCGGCGCCATTGAATAGCGCAACGAAACCCGGCGGAGGCGTGTTGTCCACGGCAGATGCAGCGCGATTTTCGAAGTAAACGAACGCGGAGACCGCGAGGAGCAGCGGCACACGAAGATGGGCCAGACTCATAGTGGCGCTCAGCTTGCCAAGAAGCGCCGCCAAGTCAAGCAACTGACATCAACGTTTCTTGCCGCGTTGATCCTGCGTCCAAGGCTTCAGGTGCCGGCGCGGGGTGTTTTTTTGTTCCGTCTTCTTCGGCTCGATGCGCTCGCGGGCGCGTGCGCTGATGACGATCGGACAGCCCTGAAAACCGAACGCGGCGCGCAGCCGGTCACTGAGATACTTCCGATACGAGCTGGTGAACAGATCCGGCCGGTTGACGAACAACAGGAGGTGCGGCGGGCGCGTGCCGACCTGCGTCGCGTAGAAGAATTTCAGCCGGTGGCCGGACCTGGCGGGCGGATGACGCGCAGCGATGGCGTCGGCCATGTTGCGGTTCAGCAGGCCGGTGGTAATGGACTGGCTGAGCTGGTGGTCCACCCCATGAACAGCGGAGATCAGCCGGCTGAGGCCCTGGCCGGTCTTGGCAGAGACAAACACCACCTGCGCGAAGTCGAGGAAGAACAGGATGTGATGGAGTTGCTCGATAAATTCCTTCTGCACCTTCTCGCCGATGAGGTCCCATTTGTTGACGGCGAGAATACAACCTTTGTTGGCGGCGAGAATCTTGCCGCCGATCTTCTTGTCCTGCGCGCTGACGCCGAACGTCGCGTCCAACACGAGCACTGCCAGGTCGCATCGCTCGATGCTCAGTTCGGCACGGCGGACGCTGAAGAACTCGACGGAGGTGTCCACTTTCTTCCGCGGCCGGATGCCGGCGGTGTCAATGAGCACATAGGGCCGCGTCTCGCCGCCGACCTCCACGCTGAACGGCACGTCCACCGAGTCGCGCGTGGTGCCCGGCATGTCGCTGACGATCACGCGATCGGCGCGGACGAGGCGGTTGACGAGCGAGGATTTGCCGACGTTAGGCCGGCCGACGATGGCGATCTTGAGAGGCACTTCGGTTTTTGGGGGCTGCGCCCCGGCTTCCGAAAGATCGGCTGGCAGAATTTTGACGGCTTCATCCAGCATCTCATCAACGCCGAAGCCCTGGATGGCGCTGACCGGGAAAACTTTTTTGAATCCGAGCGAGAGAAAATCCACCAGGAGATTCTGTTGCTTCTCCGAGTCCACCTTGTTGACGGCCAGGAAAATCAGCTTGCCGCTTTCGCGGAGTTGGCGCACCACTTCGTGGTCGAGCGGGACGACGCCGTCGCGGGAATCCACGACGAGGACGATCAGCGCGGCGTCTTGAATGGCAACCCGGGCCTGTTGACGCATGGCCGTGACGATCTCGTCACTGGTCTGCTCACCCTTGACGAGGCCTATGCCGCCGGTATCGAGCAGCGTGAACGGCACACCGTTCCACTCGGTGTCCACGCTGATCCGGTCGCGAGTGATGCCCGCCTCATCGTGGACGATGGCAATGCGTTTGCCGACGATGCGGTTGAACAGGGCGCTTTTGCCGACGTTGGGTCGGCCGACGATGGCGATAACAGGTAACATAGGTTGAAACTAAACCTTCAGGTTGACGACACTATTGAATTGCTTCGCACCGTCGAAAAGATACCACACGAGCGAGACGCTGGTGAAGAATGCGGCGGCGTAAAGTGGCCAGGCGATGGCCGCAGGATCCATCTTCAGCATCACGCAGCCGAGCGTGACCATCTGGAACAGCGTGGCAATCTTGCTGACGATGCGCGGCTTGACCTTGACCTCGCCGATGATGATGTGAATGAGCAACGCGCCGGCCATAAGCAACACGTCGCGGCTGACGACCAGGATCGGAAACCATAGCGGCAATTTCGGGAACGCATTGCCGGGATTGACCGCCAGCAGAATGATCACGGTCATCAGAAGCATTTTATCTGCGATCGGATCGAGCACGCGGCCCAGTTGCGATTGCTGGTTGAACTGCCGCGCAATGAACCCATCCACCGCGTCACTGAGCGACGCCACAACGAACACCCAGAACGCCATCAGCCGGTGCCATTCCTTCGCCACGCCGTCCCCGTAGCCGACCGCGTAGTAGACGAGCTGTGACAGGCACACGGGTACCAGCAGGATGCGCAGGATCGTAACTTTGGTGGCAAGTGTGATCATGTGACGATGGATCGTAATCAGTCGTTCAGTGTCAAACGCTCGCGGGCGGTGGCGAGGCGGCTGAGGACGCGGTCGCGGCCCAGGACTTCGAGCAAATGGAACAGGCTGGGCCCGCCCGCCTTGCCGCTGACGGCCACGCGGCACGGGTGAATGAGCGCGGCAGCTTTTACGCCCGACTCCTGCGCCAGCGCGCGCAGGGCGGCGTCGAGCGCCGGATGCGACCACTCGCCGAGACTGGCGTAGCGGCCGTGCAATTTCTCCAGCAGTTCCCAACTCTGCGGCGCGCTGCCAAATGTCTTCACGATCACCTCGCGGTCGGTCGTGAAATCGTCCCGGAAGAAATAAGCCGTCCACTCCGGCAACTCGCTGAACAGTTTCACCTTCTCCTTCACGAGACCGAGCACGCGCAGGACGTAGTCGTCCGGCTGTCCGCCAGTCAGGCCGGTCTTCGCGAGGAACGAGCGCGCCATTTCAAGGAACCGTTCCACCGGCATCTTGAGCATGTATTGACCCTGCATCCAGTGCAGCTTGTTGTGGTCAAAGCGCGCGTTGTGGCGCTGCACCTGCGCCAGGTCGAACCGCTCGACCGTTTCGGTGAGGCTGAGAAGTTCCACGTCGCCTTTCGGCGACCAGCCGAGCAGCGCCAGGAAGTTGCGCACCGCTTCCGGTACGTAGCCGGCGTTCATGTATTCGTGCAGCGCCGCGCCCTTGTCGCTCTTGCTCATTTTCGAGCCGTCGCTGTTCAGGATGAGCGGGATGTGCGCGAACTTGGGCGGCTCGGCGCCGAACGCGCGATAGAGCGCGATATGCTTCGGCGTGTTGGAGAGGTGGTCCTCGCCGCGGATGACGTGTGTGATCTTCATCTCGATGTCATCCACGACGTTGACGAGGTGGAACACCGGCACGCCGTCGCGGCGGACGATGACAAAATCGGGGTCGGCCATCTCGGTGTCGTTGAGCGGGCGCGTGACGTTGCCACAAATGAGGTCGGGGACAGTGATCGGCTCGCGGGTCATGCGGAACTTCACGACGGTGCCGCCTTTTTCCTTGTCCTCGAACTCGTAGGCCGCGCCGCTTTCGATCAACCGCTGGACGTAGCGCCGGTAGATGTCCTTGCGTTGGCTCTGGAAATACGGCCCGTGCGCGCCGCCCTTCTCCGGCCCCTCGTCCCATTCGAGACCAAGCCAGCGCAGCCCATCCAGGATGACCTGAACCGCTTCCTCGACATGCCGGGTCTCGTCAGTGTCTTCGATGCGAAGCACGAAAGTCCCGCCGGTGTGGCGGGCATAGAGAAAATTGAACAGCGCCGTCCGCGCTCCTCCGATGTGGAGAAACCCGGTTGGCGACGGCGCAAATCGAACTCGAATATCAGACATAAGGCGGGGCAATCTATCAGCCGCCTGCCCGGCGGCGCAAGAGAGGAACACCGCGGTTCACGCGTGGCGCGAGCCGTGCGGATGTTGGTGTTGGAGACTATGAGGCTTCTCCAGGCCATGCGCCAGCATCAATGCCTCGTCGCTGAGCAATGTCACCGTGGGGCCGTCGGCCACCACGCGGCCTTCGTCCATCACGATGACGCGGGGGCAAAGCTCCACCACCAGTTCCAAATCGTGGGTGGCAATCAACTGGGTCGCGGGAATCTGCCGCAGCACGGCCTTCAACTCCCGCTTGCCGCGCGGATCGAGGTCGCTGGTCGGTTCGTCGAGCACCAACACGCGCGGCTCGCAGGCCAGCACGCCCGCAAGGCACACCCGCCGTTTCTGGCCGTGGCTGAGATGATGCGGCTGGCGCTTCTCGTAACCGCGGATGCCGGCGCGCGCCAGCGCGTCGCTCACGCGCGCCGCCAGAGCATCGCCGCCCAGGCCAAACTGCTGCGGACCAAACGCCACGTCCTCGAAAACCGTCGGACAGAACAATTGATCGTCGGGCTCCTGAAACAACAGCCCAACGTCACGCCGGACGGCGGCGAGGTTCTCCGTCGTCAGGGGCCGGCCACTGACGAACACCGACGGCGCACCGTTCAGCCGTTCGGGAAGGATTCCGTTGAGGTGCAACATCAGCGTGGACTTGCCCGCACCGTTCGGGCCGATCAGGCCGACGCATTCGCCCTCGCCAATGGCGAAACTGACACCGCACAACGCTTCCGTGCCGTCGGGATAACGGAAGCACAGGTTCTGAAGTTCGAGCGCAGGCGTCATTGCCACCCCCTTGCGCACATGGCCGCGTAAATCCGCTCCGCCCTCTCCGTCGAGCGGATGAACAACTGGCCAACGATGCCAGCCTGTGACCACCACGCCGTGCCGCGCCTGACCGAAAACGCCCGGCTGGCTCGTGCGCGGCTCATGCGGCCAACCTCGTCCATCAGCACAAACAAGTAGCGGTACATCAGCGCAAGCGTCGTCACCAACAACGACGGCACACGCAACCGCTGAAGCACACTGAGCAGGCCGGCGAAAGGCGTCGTATTCGACAACAGGATCATCGTCAACAGACAGAGATTGGTTCTGACCATAACCACGGCGAACACCCGCCAGCCATCCGGTTGAAACACAGCCAGTCCCGCCACACCCAGAGCAATCGGCTCCAGCAACAACAGCCGTTTCGCGAGGAACACCGGCGGAATCCGGCTCAGCGCGGCCACAATCAACAACACCGCCGCCACGATCGCGAAGCCCGCCGGCTTTGAAACCGGCAGCAGCACCGTGGTCAACACCGACGCAACTGCCACAAAGAGTTTCGCAGCCGCCGGTTGCCGATGAACCGGGCTGTCGAGACGACTGTGACGATCCAGGAGGTCGAGACGCATGACAGGAGCTTAACCGCGGGGAGCGGGCGCGTCATCCTTTGATTTCGGCGTCAGCGAGCGCGCCAGCAGCCACGCCAAGGCAAACACAACCACCGTCCCAATCGCGCCAGCCCACGCGGTTGCCCAGGTGGCGGATTTCACGCCTGGCATCTGATAATCGCCCAGCGGCGCGGCCACGAGCGGCGCGGCGGCGGCCTTGTGCTCGAACCCAAGTGTCGCAGCGACCTTCTCCAAGCCGTCGGGAAATGACGACGCCTGCGGCGCGACCAGCAGAGCAAGCCCCAGAGCGACCAACAGCCCGAACGCTGCAAACTCGCCGTAGCGTTGCGGCGGCGCGCCCTCTTCCACCAGTTCCGGCCGCGCGCGGGCGATGCCGACCACCACGAGCGCCGTGATAAGCGCCTCACCCAGGCCGATCAGCATGTGGATGTTGGCCATCGCAGGAAATGCCACCGACCACGCGACCGTGCCGGAAGAAGCAAGCTGGCCCGTGCAACTGATCGCCGCCAACACCGTGCTGCACCACGCAGCGAATGCCGACGCCATCACCAAACCGCGCAGGCCCGCAAACAGCCGTCGCACGGTGCGGTAAATCCCATAACCAATAATGACGCCAACAATCGCCATGTTGAAAATATTCGCGCCGAGCGCCAGCACACCGCCGTCGGCGAACAGGAAGCATTGCACGATCAACACCGCCGACATCACCACCACCGCCGCGCTCGGCCCCAGCAACACGGCCGCGAGCACGCCGCCGACCAAATGCCCCGACGTGCCGCCGGCGACGGGGAAGTTCAACATCTGAGCCGCAAACACGAATGCCGCCGCCAGTCCCATCAACGGCACGCGCCGCCGCGGCAACCGTATCCGCACCTGCCGCAGCGCCAGTGCCAGACCGCCCACCGCCAGAGCACCGGCGGTCGCCGCCGTCTTCGCGTCCAGAAATCCGTCAGGGATGTGCATCGTCGTTATTTGCCTGTTGTCGCGGTGGGTTCGAGTGCCTCTTCAAATATCTCGGACCGCTTCAGCTCGGCCCAGTGCCGGAGTGAGAGCTTGCGGATGGCGGCAAAATAGGCGGGCGTCAAGTTGCCGTGCTGCTTGATCGCGGCGGCAATGTCGGCGCGAATACGGTCCACGACGATTTGCTTCAAGCGTAGTCGCACCGTTTTTCCATCGTGGATGAACACGGCTTCCGGCGTGGCGGGTTGCGTCCCGCCAACCGTAATCGTGCCGCGACCAAGGCTGGCACCAGTGGAAACCTGAAGGCCGTCGTTGAGGCAGCTCAGCGGCGGTTTCAATCCCGCGTGGCTCTCGACGCGCAGTTCATCGAACTCCGCGC
>Ga0265297_10010877_pt1 | contig 11298 bp, 8 predicted proteins | sample Munlanlwell13791_FD_192502 | JGI IMG/M metagenome (GOLD analysis project Ga0265297, IMG submission 192502) | Leachate microbial communities from a municipal landfill in Southern Ontario, Canada - Leachate well 137-91 | ecosystem: Engineered > Solid waste > Landfill > Unclassified | place...
CTACACCGGGGCCATTTCGCCGCTCATGCTCAAGGACGTGGGTTGTCATTACGTGATCATCGGGCACTCGGAGCGGCGGCAGTTCTTCGGCGAAACCAACCGCACGGTCAATCAGAAAATCAAGGCGACCCTGGCCGCGGGGCTGAGCGTCATTCTCTGCGTCGGCGAAACCAAGGATGAGCGGGACGCGGGCCTCACCATTTTCCGGGTGGCCGAGCAGCTCCAAGAGGGACTGGCGGGCCTCACCGCCGCGCCGGAGCAGTTGGTCATCGCCTACGAGCCGGTGTGGGCCATCGGCACGGGCCTTACCGCCACCCCGGACCAGGCCCAGGAAGTGCACGCCTTCATCCGGGAAGAGCTCACCCGCCTCTTAGGCGTCGGTGCGCCTTACCGCATTCAGTACGGCGGCAGCGTCACCCCGGAAAACGCCGCCACTCTCCTGGGACAGCCGGATATCGACGGCGCCCTGGTGGGCGGCGCCTCCCTGAAGCCCGAACTCTTTTTGCCGATCATCGCCGCGGCGGGGTGAGAGTTTCTTCCTCCCAGCTCTAACCTCGCTGGCGAGCCAGGTAAGCTACTTCCTCCTGGATTATTACAAAATACACGGTGTAGGCACATCATGGAACTGGCAGTGAATGGCCAAGTGGCCCTTCGCCCCATGCTGTGCCGTGGACCCTTTGCCATGCAGAGCGAATTTACGTTTCTATTCGGGGTAATAGAAAGGGATAGGAGATATGTTTCCCCTGATGGCCCTGAAAGGGCCGAAGCAAATAGACTTGATCTGCTGGCCCATGCAGAAAAGAGGTGCGAGCATGAGCGTTTTAGCAAAGATTCTTAAAAAAGCGTTTAAGGATAAAGATTATCGGCATGGCTACGCCGATGAGTTTTTGAACTCAAGTATTGCCACACAGATCAAAGTGCTTCGTGAACAGCGCGGATGGAGCCAAAAGGAACTGGCCAATCGCGCTCAAATGAAGCAGCCAAGAATTTCCGTTATGGAGAACGTAAATTATTCCTCTTGGAGCATCAACATATTACGAAAATTGGCTGAGGCTTTCGATCTAACACTCTTTGTTTCCTTTGAAAGCTTTGGAAAACGATTAACGGATATTGAAAGATTCAACCGTGAAAACCTGGAGCGATTTCATGTGAGAATGATCCTGTCTTTGAACAAAGGGAGGAAAGAGACGTTGCTACTGGAGCTATGAGATTCGTTCGAGAACCCAAAGACCTTACAGATAGGAAGACAGTATTACGGTTAATGCCAAGTCAATTGGGATACTCTATCGCAGCGACTGCTCAGAGTGCAATCAGACCACAAGTTCAAGAAACGGCGATAGGGAAACGGGAAGCTACTGGAATCGAAAAAGAGTTAGCGAGGGTGGCATGAAGCTACTATCAGTTAAACAAGCGCGCTCTATTTGGTTCATCAATTTAGTGGACCTTGTGCGTGGCCGCAGTTTAGTGCCTTTGATTCCAGGCATCGTTGAAAAATATAAGTTTCAGATATTCCCCACTAAGCCAGATGAACTTGACTTATCTAAGGGAGTAAAATTTCTCGCGGGTACTTTTGAGAAAGATCTTAAAGAAATGACCGTTGACCTTACTGTCTTTAATGATGGCTTGGTAGCGGATACGCAATCTTCTACCGAAGATTCTGATGACTTTCTTAATGAGCAACTTAATTGGATAGCTACAGAGCTTATCTAGTTCCGTACCAGAAAGTTCTAAGATCAATGGTTTACCTTAGCGAATTATGGGTTCAGACCGAAAAGAATTTGAATACTCTTAATCCAAAATTAGAGAATTTTGCAAAACGCCTGACCGCGTTAATCGTAGGCCACAATCATCATCTGGGGTAGTTTAGACTTGAGTTGACACTGACTGAAAAAAGGGTCAGGGTATCCCCGTGGGGAAAGAAAAAAGAGGAATGGAGGAGATACCCACATGACCCAGCGAGAGAAGCTCGCAAGAGCGAAGATGAGTTTGATTGAACTGGCGGAATATCTCAAGAACGTCTCGGAGGCCTGCCGCGTGATGGGAGTGTCACGGCAGCATTTCTATGATATCAAGAAGACCTACGCCGACGGCGGTATGCCAGCTTTACAGGAAAAGTCACGGAGGAAGCCCAACTTCAAGAATCGCGTGGCTCCCGAGATTGAGGCCGCAGTAGTCAGAACCGCTGAGGAGTACCCTGCCTATGGACAACTGCGAGCCGCTAACGAGTTACGCAAAGGCGGCGTGCTGATTTCCCCTTGTGGGGTCAGGAGTATCTGGTTGCGCCATGACCTGGAGACTTTCAAAAAGCGCCTGATCCGCTTGGAAGAGAAGGCAGCTCAAGAAGGGATCGTCTACACGGAGGCGCAGTTGGTCGCTCTGGAGCAGGCCAAAAAGGAGAAAGAAACCGATCCTGAGGAGATCGAGACCCATCACCCTGGCTACCTGATCGCCCAGGACACCCTGTATGTGGGCTACCTGAAGGGCGTGGGGCGAATATATCAACAGACGGTGATTGATACCTACTCGTCCGTGGCCTTTGCCAAGGTATACGATACGAAGACCCCGGTCACCGCGGCGGACACGCTAAATGACCAGGTGCTGCCGTTTTTCGAGGCGCATGACATCGAGGTACTGCGAGTGCTGACGGATCGGGGTACGGAATACTGCGGTCGGGATGACCGGCATGCCTACCAGATTTTTTTAGGGCTCAATGAAATTGACCACACCCGGACCAAGACCAAGCATCCCCAAACCAATGGCATTTGTGAACGCTTTAATCAAACCTGCGTCAACGAGTTTTACAAGATCACCTTCCGGAAAAAGATTTACCGGGAGCTTGAGACGTTGCAGGCTGACTTGGATGCTTTCTTGGAGCATTACAATAACGAGAGGACGCACCAAGGGAAACGGTGTCAAGGGAGAACCCCGATGCAGACCTTTCTTGACGCCCGGGAGCTGGCCTACGAGAAGCGGCTAGCCGCCGGCCCCGGCGCCGAGAATGGGCCCCAAATTGGCTCGTCGGAGGCGGCGGGGACAGCGGCGGGTTAACGGGAAAAGGATTCGAAAAGAAACCCAGTAACGGGGATACTGTCAAATCAAGTCTGATTCAGGACACATCATCCTATTGCATTTGAAACTACTGGTATTACTCTCTGGACCGATCCAATCGTGGTCAATCCCCCTGGTCCTTTCAGATTTGAAAGAGCAGAAAATACTCCATTTGGTGAACATCGTTACTATTCGGCTGCTCCCCTCCAAACAAATGTTCATCTTGAAATGCTAACGGAATTAGAGGGTATCCCTGGCGGTTAAACCGCCGCGTCTTGGTCTGCTTTTATGGGCTGACTATTTCAAAAATACCCTTCTGCCGGCGGCGAAAAGGCTTGCGCGCCCACGCGATTTTTTCTATAGTATTTAATTGATATGACTACCATCGTCGTGATCATCCATGTGATCGTGTCCCTAGCCCTGATCTTCATCGTGCTCCTGCAGCACGGCAAGGGCGCGGGTATCGGCGCCGCGTTCGGCGGCTCCAGCCAGACGGTCTTCGGCTCCACCGGCGCGGCCCCGTTTCTGGCCAAACTCACCGCGATCGCGGCCATTCTCTTTATGTGCACTTCCCTCGGCCTGACCTTTCTGGGCCGGCAACAGGCGCCCTCGGTGATGCAGGGCGCGGGAAAACCGGCGCCAGCCCAAACGGCTCCGGCAGCCCCGGCCCAACCTGCTGCGCCGGCGCCTGCGGCCCCCGCGACCAAATGAACGCCCCTGTGCCGAAGTGGTGGAACCTGGTAGACACGCCATCTTGAGGGGGTGGTGGGGAATACCCGTGCGGGTTCAAATCCCGCCTTCGGCACCATATTAATAATTTAGGCGTAATCTCAACAGGTTACGCCTTTTGTTTTGACCTTATGCCCCAGTTTGTCCCCAACTTCGTCCCCAACAGGACCAGCAGAATAGGCCGCAAACCCAGAAATTGCCTGTTGGGGACGTTGGGGACGATTGTCCCCAACTGCCTTTAAGGTCTGCCCCGGGCGGGCCTTCGGTCCTCGCAGAGTCCTGGTCAGATCCAGCTTCCCTTCCCCCGGAATCCAATGGCCATAAATATCCACCGTGATCGAGATTGAACTATGCCCCAACTGCTTTTGCACATAAGCGGGGGAGTAGTGGTCCATCAAGAGCATGGTGGCATAAGTGTGCCTGAGATCGTGGGGGTTGCGTACCCGGAGCCGGGAGCCCCGCACCGATTCGCCACGCTATTCATCATCCTCCGCCTTTTCTCGTAGCGAAAAATTGAAAATAGATGCATATCCATACCGCGTTTTTTCTCCGTAGAAAGTTATAAATTTCATCTTATTGACTGACACGGCCCAAAGGAGAACGTTCATGGCCTCTTCGGGAAAAGAAATATAACACCGGTTGTCTGGTTTTCCTTTCTGGAGCGAGCCCACGGACTTCGGTGGATCTTCGTTATACAAGTGCAGGTATTTATTTCTCTCTGCCTCATTAAAATGAATGCTTGGTGTTAAATTTACCTCGATCTCTTGCCCTTTCAGCTGAGGGGGATCAAGAAACTTGCCTTTAAAAACTAACCATCGAGTCTCATTGAATGGTTCGCGATGTAAGGAGTCTCTGATATCTCCGTAGTGGCGCGATGGATTGAAATTAGAATTAAGCCCAAAGCTGTAATCGCAATTCCAGCTGTCGATGAGGATGGTATATCGAATGCTATTTAAGAGACTGCGTCGATAATCTCTGAATATTTGTTTAATCTTCCTATCTTGATCTTGCCATGTGTAAGAGAGATCGGTTTTCTTTTTTGCAGGTTTTTTAACTTCTGGTTCTTGGGGCTTCGGTTTTGGTTTTTCTTTTGTGACGAAGGTCGGAAGCGGTGGCCGAATAACCTTATGACCAGAATTCTTTTTGGCCCAATAACCCTTTGGTGGAACAGGAACCCGGTTACGAGCACACAACTTTGCCATTGCGCGATCGGAAACGCCGTAATCTTTCGCAAGATGCTGCATGGGTTTCGACCACACCAATTGATATAGCTGCTATCGCGTCAAAGACAAATGACTAGGCTCTTGATTTTCTTTCCCGGTAGACTGCGGATTATCCTTCATGCCTGAAAATCCTTTTTCTGAACGCATCCTCATGCATTTTAATATTTAGGATAATTATCTTCTCGCCCTTATCAAGCGGACTATCCTAACCCAGATTGAGAAGGTAAAGGGAATGCTGTTATCTTGCCAGCCCCTTTCCTTAATCACTGGCCAGCAAAAACTGCATGAATGATCTGGATATGGAAGGTTTTTGGTCCGGGGATAAGTTCCGGACAAGAGCAGATAGCAGCGTGACCCCTTACCATGTAAACACATGAAATGCCCAGGCAGGCAAGTCTACGTAAAGGCCGCGAGATAGCAAGTCATCGCCCTCCCACTCATAGCTGGCCTCACTCATAAGGTCCTTGAGCGTAACCTTTTTTCCCCTTAAATCAGTAAACGGCCAGGCCACATGACACTGGCCCTGGGTAGTGCCATAATTCACGGTAATCAATAGGCGCTGGCCGGCCTCGCCTTCCCAAGCAAAAGCCAGGAATCGTTCCCAGGTGGGGTTCCCGTCCCAAGCCGGGGCCACCTCCAGTAGTTGCCATCGGCCCTGCCGCACTTCAGGGCGCTTCAGGCACTCCAGCAGCTTCCGATAAAACTCCTGCAAGACTAAGTCGACAGGCTCCTCAGGCCGTCGTCCCAGATGCATCGAGACTTTGACGCGGCGGCCCTCTAGTTGGCCTTCGTGAAAGAAGCGCAGGCCGGGGGTAAGGTAGGTGACCACCGCCGCCGCCTGGTGAACAGGTTGCGGAAAATCATGGGCCGCCCGGGGCTCGTCGTGGTTTTCGAGAAACCGCGCCAGCTTGTTCTGATAAGCCAGATCAGCCCAGAGGTGGCCGCGCACCGCCGCGGCGTCCTGGGCCAAGAGATGGTCATAGAGCTTCTTGTCATAGCAATAGTCGAAGCCTTGCTGCATGAGGTCCCACTCCAGGTCCCAGTAGACTTCCGCCATAAAAATAAAGCCCGGGTTCTTGGCCTTGACCCGCCCGATGGTCTCCAGCCAGAAAGGCTCGTCCACGGGTGGGGAACCGTCGGTGGGCAAAGACAGCTCGCCCCAAGTGCGCTGGAAGACCTCGGGGAGAATCAGCATGGCCATGTCACAGCGCACACCGTCGGCTACCTCCGCTAACTTGAGGAGCACCTGCGTCATCGCCTCCCTTAATCCCGGGTGGCGGTAGTTGAGCTGAAAGGTATCGGGCCAGCCGGGGAAGTAGGGGTCCCGGCCGTGGGCCAGAATTAGCCAGCCGAGATCGGTCTCCACCTGCCGGTAATTGTGGGGCTCCCGTTCCAGGTCGACAGAGCTTCCCTGGACGTAGAACTCGGGGTGCTGCTTCACCCAGGGATGGTCCGGAGCCGTGTGGTTGGGGACGAAATCCACCAGGAGCTTAAGCCCCCTGGCTCGCAGGCGCTCTTTCAGGATAATGAGGTCCGCCGCTTGGCCGAAATCCCGGTGCAGGGTGTAACCTGTGACCGCATAGGGTGAGCCGCTGACGTCGGCCTCGGTGAAATCTGGGAGCGTTGCCTGAAACTCTTTTAACCACTCGGAGTGGCTCAGGGAGACCTGGCGCCCGGCCGAGCCGGTCTGCCAGAGGCCCAAAAACCAAACGAAGTCGAAACCAAGGGCAACTATCTGGTCGAGAAATTCATCGGGAATATCGGCGAGAGTAGTCGAACGCCCCAGCGCGTCGGCAAGCTCCCGAAGCCATGCCCGGGTGTTTATCTGGTAAAGCGAAGGGTAAAGCACCATTCCTTCAGCCTCCTGGCTAAATTATCCGGTGTCGGCGGTAGCCATTTGCCTTGATATCCCTGTGGCCGCGATGATCAAACCTCTTCTTTAGGTGTTTTCCTTTTTCCCATTATGCTCCATGTTGGCGATCCTGATGGCCGGGGCTTCGTAGTCTGGTGGCAGATAGTCGGCCGGGATGGTGGTGTGGTTGCCATCCCGGATCTGGGTATGATGAGGCGACATGATCTCCACCCCGCCTTCGTTGAAGGTATTCTGGATATTCTTGTGCAGTTCGCCGTAGACCCAGGGCATGATCTCGGGGGCATCGGTGTAGGCGTTCAGTTCGTAAGCCACATAAAAATCGTTGAGCGCGGTTTGCAGCACGAAGGGGGATGGACTCTTCAGGACATGTTTGGTCCGGTTTGCCGCTTCAATCAAGAGATGGTGGACCGTCTCCCAGGGGGCGTCGTAGCCGATGGTGACGCTGGTATGGAGAATCAGGCCGTCTCCTTTCTTGACCTCCTGACTGAGATTGGTGACGTGGCTGGTGAGGATGATGCCATTAGGGATAGTGATGACTTCGTTCTTAAAGGTCTTAAGGCGCGTGATGTAAAGGCGGCGTTCGAGCACCACGCCGGTGGAATCCCCTACCTTGATCACATCCCCAATCCGGAAAGACCGCATATAGGTCAGGCTAACCCCGGCGATCAAGTTGGCTATGGCCGAACTTGAGCCCAAGGAAAACAGGACGCCCAGAAAGATGGAAATGCCTTTAAAAGCCGAGGATTCGGAGCCCGGGATATAGGGATAGGCGATCACGGCCACAAAGGCTAGGACGAGTAATTTTACTATCCTATAAGTTATGGGGGCAACTTCGGTATCCAATCCAGCGACGGTTACTTTCCCGGCACCCACCTGCTCGAAGAAGAAGCGTAACGTTTTCAAGACATACCGGGTGATAAAAAAAAGCACGGCGAGGAAGACCAGAGACGGGGTCTGGCGCCAAATGGCCTCGCCCATAGCGCCGACGGCTCCAAACAGGCTCTCATACAGTCTCAGGGCATATCCTTGGGTGGCGGGAAAAAAGCTCAAACCCAAATGAAAATAGGAATAAAGCAAGACCAGAATGATCAGCACTCGGACCATCTTAACGGCACTGGTGATGACCGCCTTAATGCGGTCGGCCGTGAAGAATTCAAACTCTCCCAGTTTGACGCTGCGTATCCGGTCGGAGGCCAGGATGGCCCGGTTGAGATGACGCATCCCCCGATTGACCAGTATGACCAGAATGATCAGGGCAAACAGGGCCAGAACGGTCTTGCCAATACGAATGATCAGGTTCCTGAGACTGTGCTCTTTTTGGTAGGCCGCGATAGCCTGGCGTATCTTGTCGGCGTCCTCCCGGGCCAGTTCGTTGGCCGGCTTCCCCATCACCCTGGCCTCGAACTCCCAGAGCGGGTAGAGTATCTTGTCGCCCGCCATGATATCCGAGCTCAATTCGGAATCCCGCACGGTGATTTTTTTGGGACTGAAGAGGGGGTCTTCAGCCAGTTTCAGGATACTTGCACTGAGAGTTTGAGCTCTTTTCTGGGCGGTATCGACCTTGGAGTTGACACGCAGATAAAAGAGCACCTTCCCTTCCAATTCCACCGGCCCTCCTGGGTCCGCGACGGTGAAGCCCGGGGGAAGTTGAGTGATATCCCAGGCGGCTAAGACCGGCAGACTGAAGAAAACACCCAGGCTAATCAAAAGAACCAAAAGCTTCATCTGTTTCACGGCCTTGGTCCTCCTTCAGGTGGAATGAGGCGGGCCCTCAAGTCAGGACCCGTTCGAATCAGACTTTATTTTGCCTTCTGAGCGCCCGACGTGTCCGGCTGGAACGCGGACCCTTTACCCACCTCCAGGACCCGCTTGGGGTCCAGTAAGCCGTAAAGCTGAATGCATTTGGCTACGAGCCCGGTCCAGCCGGTCTGGTGGCTGGCGCCAAGCCCCGCGCCATTGTCGCCGTGGAAGTACTCGTAAAACAGGAGGTGGTCCCGCCAGTGGGGGTCGCTCTGGAACTTCTCGGTGCCGCCGTAGACGGGTCGCCGGCCGTGCTCGTCGCGGGTGAAGATCCGGCTGAGCCGGTCGGCGATCTCCTTGCTCACCTCGAAGAGGTTCATCAGCTTGCCTGACCCCGTGGGGCATTCAATCTTGAAGTTGTCGCCGTAGTAGAGGTAGAAGTTCAGGAGCGCCCGGATGATGAGAGCGTTCACCGGCATCCAGACCGGCCCCCGCCAGTTGGAGTTGCCGCCGAACATGCCGGTGTTCGACTCGGCCGGCAGGTAGTCCACCCGGTACTCCTGGCCATTCACGTGGAAAACATACGGGTGCTGTTCGTGGAACTTGGAGAGCGAACGGATGCCGTAGGGGCTCAGGAACTCGTTCTCGTCGAGCATCTTCGTGAGAATCCGGCGCAGCCGCTCCAGGTTGACCAGGGCCAAGACCCCGCGCTCGGCCACGCCGAAATGCCCCGGACCCGTGGGGTGGATAGTCTCAAAAAGCTCGGGAATCCGGCGCACGCGGTCAAAAAGCTGGATCATCGCTTGCGGAATACGTTCCCGCTGCCACTTCTCGATCACCGTGGTGGCGCACAGGGGCAGCAGCCCCACCATCGAGCGCACCTTAAGCCTCTGAAAGCTTCCGTCGGGGAGCCGCAGCAGATCGTAGTAGAAGCCGTCCTCTTCGTCCCACATGCCGTCCTGACCGGGCCGGTTCATGGCCCTGGCGATATAGTAGAAGTGCTCCGCGAACTTGACGGCCATGTCCTCATAGGTGCGGTCGTGGACGGCGAGCTCCACTGCGAGTTCCCCCATGTTCTGGCTGAAGAGGGCCATCCAGGCCGTCCCGTCCGCCTGCTCGAGGTGGCCCCCGGTGGGGAGAGGGGCGCTGCGGTCGAAGATGCCGATGTTGTCGAGGCCAAGGAAGCCCCCCTCGAAGACGTTCTTGCCGAAGCGGTCCTTGCGGTTGACCCACCAGGTGAAGTTCAGCAGGAGCTTATTGAACGCCCTCTTGAGGAAATCCAGGTCTATTTCGCCGCGCAGGGCCGTCTCGGTGCGATGGAGAAACAGGGTCGCCCAGGCGTGAACCGGGGGGTTCACGTCGCTGAAGTTCCACTCGTACGCGGCCATCTGGCCGCTGGGGTGCAGGTAGACCCCGCGGAGCATCAGTTCCATCTGCTGCTTGGCGAAGTCGGGGTCCACGATGGCAATCGGAAGCGTGTGGAAGGCCAGGTCCCAGGCCGCGTACCAGGGGTACTCCCACTTGTCGGGCATGGAGATGATGTCCTCGTTCACCATGTGGAACCACTCCCGGTTCCGGAAGTCGCGGCTCCCGGGATGGAGAGGGTTGGCGTGGTGCTCGTCCAGCCATTGGTCACCGTCGAAGAAGTAGTACTGCTTGCTCCACAGCATGCCGGCGATGGCTTGGCGCATCACGTTGGCCGCATCCGGGGAGACCGAAGGCGGAGTCACGGACATGTAGAACTCGTCTGCCTCTTGCAGCCGGGCGGCCAGGGTCTTCTCAAACTCCGCACCGAACGGGGTTGCGGCGGCTTTGGTTTTCTGGCTTTCACCGGCAGGGGCCTGGGCGGTGAGGCGCAGCCGTACCGTCGCCGCTTGGCCGGGGCCGATTGTGAACCGGTAGTGGGCGGCCACCTTTGTCCCGGTCTTCTCGGGGTTCACCGCGCCCTGCTGGCCCAGCACCACATAGTTGTTAATGCCGTCTTTGACGTACGCGGCCTCGTTGGGCGTGCCGAAAACGCGCTCATAGTTGGTTTCGTTCTCGGTGAAGAGCAGCGGCACCTCGCCTTCGCAGTACAGGGTATACTCACCCACTACCGGGTGCGCCGCCGCAACCGCACTCGTGCCCGTCGGTCCCTCGACCTGCTTGAGGTTCGGTTTCTCGCCAGGTCTGGCAATCCACGCCGCCCAGTCGTTGCGGAACCACAGGGTCGGCAGCAGGTGCAGCTCGGCCTCTCCCGCCCCCCGGTTGATGGCGGTGATTTGCACCAGGATGTCTTCTGAACTGCCTTTGGCGTACTCGACGAAGACGTCGAAATAGCGGTCGCCGTCGAAGACGCCGGTGTCTATGAGCTCATACTCCATCTCCTCCCGATTGCGTTGCCTGTTCGTCTCTACCAGATCAGCGTAAGGGAAGGCCGCCTGGGAATACTTGTAGAGGAACTTCATGTAGGAATGGGTCGGCGTGCTGTCGAGGTAGAAATAGTATTCTTTGACGTCCTCGCCGTGGTTGCCCTCGCTGTTGGTCAAGCCGAAGATGCGTTCCTTGAGAATGGGGTCTTTGCCGTTCCACAGGGCCAGGGCGAAGCAGAGCCGCTGCTTGTCGTCGGAAAGACCGGCGATGCCGTCCTCGCCCCAGCGGTAGGTCCGCGACCGGGCCTGATCGTGGGTGAAGTAGTCCCAGGCG
>Ga0265297_10010878_pt1 | contig 11298 bp, 10 predicted proteins | sample Munlanlwell13791_FD_192502 | JGI IMG/M metagenome (GOLD analysis project Ga0265297, IMG submission 192502) | Leachate microbial communities from a municipal landfill in Southern Ontario, Canada - Leachate well 137-91 | ecosystem: Engineered > Solid waste > Landfill > Unclassified | place...
TAAGGAGTTTAAGCTGCTGGGTATGGTAATATGCATAAAATTTTACAAGCCAATCACCTTTTTAAAAACACCCGCTATCCTGCCGCCGTATCTTAACACATCCCTATAAGTAACGACAAGTACCAAGCCCATTAGCAAGATAAAGCCTATATTATGGGCCAAATTCTCCCATTTTTGCTTGATAGCGCGGCCCCTGATTTTCTCAATAAGCAAGAACAATATCCTGCCGCCATCCAACGCCGGAAAAGGCAAAATGTTTATGATAGCCAGATTCAAGGAGATCAGAGCGACAAATTGCAATAGGTAGAAGATGCCTAGGCGCGTTGCCTCTCCGGTCATCACGGCAATGCCGACGGGGCCGGTCACTTCCAGGCCGACGGGAGTGGCCAAAATTAAATTTTTTATGATGGTAAACAAAGTTACAAAAATAAAGGCCAACCAAATAAAAGTCATCTTGAAGCCGTACCAAATGGCTAGATACCAAGGATAACGGATTACCTGCGTCTCCGAGAGAGCGATACCGATGCCGACAGTATCCTGATACTTTTGAACGCCGATTTGCTTGGTTAGCGTCTCTTCGCCGCGCTGCAATTCAAAAGAGACTTCCTCTCCGGCTCTTTCAGACAGATAATTCTGCAAATCTTTTATCTCCAAAAACTCCCGTCCGTCCACTCGGCTGATCACGTCCCCCAATTTTACTCCCGCCGCCTTGGCCGGCAGATCGTTAATCACCTCAACGATTTGAATTTTAACCGGAGTAACGGCGATTGCCCCCGGATCTTTAGGGCCGGCACTGGGCATGCCGATGCCATAGCCGATCATCAGCAGCAGCATGCACAGCAAAAGATTCATCAAAACACCGGCAGCCAGAACAATGATTCTCTTGCCGATGCTTTGGCTGGCAAAACTATCCGGCTCCAAGGCCGCTTCGCCATTTTCGCCCTTGATTTTCACGAAGCCGCCGATGGGCAGCCAATTGAGAGAATAAACCGTTGGCTTGCCGTCTTCCAATTTTTTATTGCCCCAGATGATGCGCCAACGCATTTTTTCTTTTCCGTTTTCCGCCTGCGTCTTCTCTCGCCTGATGCCCACTGCTCGCGGCGGAATTCCCAAGCCGAATTCATCCACGCGGATGCCGCACTTTCTGGCAGTATAAAAATGCCCCACTTCGTGGACAAAAACCAAGAGGGAGAGCATTACGAAAAAAACAATAATCGTTACCAGCATGATTTTAAATTAGTTATATAATCAAATTAAAAAAGTTAAAAACTTAAACCGTCATTATCTCTTCTTCTTTTTCTTCGGTTATGTTTTTTATCTGATCATTGAAGCCGCCGACTTTTTTATCCACTTCTTCCAATAAGCTGAATTTCTCATCTTCGCCGAACTCTTTATTCTTCTCCGCCTCCATTATTTCTTCCCTGACTTGGTCGCGGATCTGGCGAATCGCTACCTTGGCCTGCTCGGCCTTTTGGTGCAACAGCTTGACTATCTCTTTGCGGGTTTCTTCAGTCAAGGGCGGAATGCTGACCCTGATCCTTTCCCCCTCATTGGCGGGAGACAAGCCCAAATCAGATTCAACGATTGCCTTCTCAATATCTTTGATCACGTTTTTATCCCAGGGCTGAATCAACAAGCTGCGACCGTCAATAGTAACCGAGCCCAGCTGATTAAGGGGATTCTTTATGCCATAGGCCTCTACCCGAATACTATCCAAAAGCATCGGCGTGACTCGTCCGGTTTTTAAGCGGCCGATCTCCTGCTGATAATGATCAATGGCCTTGGCGAAATCTCCCAGATTGTCATCAATAATAGACATAAAAAAATATTTAATTTATTTTTTAGGCGGCAGAGAGGTTCCTAGATAAAGTATTTTAGTATCTGACGGATTAATGGTCAAATTGGAGGTTGCGCGGGAATATGGCAGCTTGCCGGAAGACCAAGTCTGGCCGCCGTCAATAGATTTGACCAGGGTGCTGGCAGTGGCGTAGTAGATTTCCCGGCTGTTTTTGGGATCAACGGCAACGGCATGAATGACGGTTTCTTTGGGTCCAGGCAATAAATCAACCACTTCCCAATTCAGGCCGCCATTGGAGCTGCGCAACATGCCGAATTTGGAAATAAAAATCAAAGTATCGGCGGTCGCCGGTGCAACTACCAGCTTCTTATATTCATGCGTTCCCGAATAGGATTTCAGTCCTTCGCTTAGTTCGGTCCAGGTTTCGCCGCCGTCCAAAGACTTATAGATTCCCTCTTTTTCGGTGCCGACATAAGCGATCTGATTATTATTGGGATCAATAATGACATCCATGATTGAACCGCTCTTCACTCTCAGTACGGTTTTCCAAGATTGGCCGCCATTAGTGCTCTTAATCAACTCTCCCTCGCTGTTACCCATCAGTAAGGTATTGGTATTGGCCGGACTGACGTCTATGTCCGTCAAATAAACTTCCGCTTTCTGGTGAAAATAAGGATTTTGCCAGGTTCGGCCGCAATCAACGGTCTTGTGAAGTTTGTTGCTGACAGTCGCGTAAATCACGCATTTATTCTTGGGATCAACCGCCACGGAATTCACGTAGCCCTTGGTCAGGTCGCGAAACTGCCGCCAAGAGGAGCCTCCGTCGTAGCTATAAATGATTCCGTTGCTTTTGCTGCCCAAATAAATCGTCTGATGGTCGGAGGGATCAACGGCAATGTCGGTGACTTCAACGTTGGAAATGGTAATCACTTTGCCGTCAATGGCTGGAACCTTGACCGTTTGCAAAACGGTGGCGCCGCTATCCGTGGAACGCCAAACTCCCCCGTCATTGGAGCGAGAGCCGCTTGTTGACAAAGTGCAGCCGCTTAGAGCCAACAGGCCCAAAAACAGCGAGCAGATAAAGAGCTTTTTGCGGTTCATAAGTTTATGATTAAATTTTCTAAAATTACTTTAGTGTTGATGTTTTGCCGCAAGAGCTCCCGCGATCTGTCTAACTGGGCGACGGCCCGCCTAATCCGAGAAAAACTAAACCGGCTTTTCATTTTTTCCCAAGCGGGCATTATTTCAATGCTGGCGGCATGATATTGGCTGCCTTGTAAAAACAGCAGTAAATCCCTCAAAATAACTTGCCAATCATCCAAAAGGCGATTAATTTTTTCAATATTTAAAACTTCATCTTTTTCCCAATCAATGATTTCGGCCACGCAATCCAAATCGATTGGCTGATCGCTGAATATTTTTAAAAAAGACTGCTGATTAGCCTGCCAATTTTTCAAGAGTTGTTCGTCTTGAAAAAAGCTGATGGCTCGTCCCGGCAAACCGTGGGCCAGCCGCGCCATTTTTTTCGCCTTGGCCGGCTCGGCTCCGGCGCGCAGAAGATATTTTTCTATTTTGGAGCCGGCCACTGGCAAAAAATTTATCTGCTGGCAGCGAGAAACTATAGTCCGAGGAATCCTTCCCAAATCGTCGGTCAGCAAAATAATAACTGTTTTAGCCGTCGGCTCCTCCAAAAGTTTGAGCAGAGAATTATAAGCTTTCTCGTTGATCAGCTGGGCTTCGGGAATCAAAGCCGCTTTATAGCCGGAAAGCAGCGTAGTCTGCTGTAATTTGAGCTTGAGCTCGCGAATCTGGTCAATAATGATATCTTTCTTCCATTTTCCGGTTTTGTCATCAAAAAAACGGTTTACCAAATAAAAATCCGGGTGCGTCTCCTGCCTCAACGGCCGGCAATTGCTGCAATCGCCGCAGGGAACGGCCCGATCAGCGCTCAGGCAAAAAAACGATTCAATGAACTGGCGGGCCAAAGTCTGCTTGCCGACCCTGGCCGGACCGACGAATAAATAAGCGTGGCTTATCTTATCATTGGAAATAGCCGCTTGCAAAAACGAGGCGACCTTCTCGTGGCCGCAAACGTCCCAATTGAATTTTTTGTCCGAACTCCTGGCCATAGCGGTTATATTTTAACACAATTCTTATATTTTTAAAAATCGCTAGTTCCGGTCGGTCGATCGCAATATCGCCCAGGTGGCTAGGGCTGTTTTTTGCCAGGAAAACTCGGCGGCTCGCTGTTTTCCCGCCACGGTTAACCGCTGGCGATAATCATTATTTTCCAGAATCTCTAATATTTTAGCCGCTAGAGCTGGGACTTGCTGCGGATCAACAAGCGCGGCGCCGCCGCCGGCCACTTCGCGATGCGGCTCCATGTCCGAAGTAATTACCGGCGTGCCGCAAGCCATCGCTTCCAAAATTGGCAAGCCGAAACCTTCGTAAAGAGTCGGGAAAAGAAAAATGGCCGCACCCCGGATAAGCATCGGCAAATCAGCCGACCCGATATATCCTGGCAAAATTATCTCCCGTTCCAATTTTTGCTTGGTAATGATTCCTTTGATAGCTTCAAATTGATTGCCGGAGTTACCCGCTAACACCAATTTCAAATCGGGCAGCTTATCTTTAACGTTGGCAAAAGCCGAAACTATATTGCCGATATTTTTCTTTTTTTCCAGACGGCCGACATATAAGACATAGGGCGAAGAAATCCCATATCTGCCCAACATTGCTTGCAATGAATTGGCGTCTAAATCCTGCCTGGTGTTGTATTTTTCCTGATCATAACCCAAGTAAGAAATCTTGATCTTTTCTGCCGGCACTCCGTAATACTTCATTATCTCATTTTTGGAAAATTCCGAAATCGTCAAAATAGTATCCGCCCGCCGTTTGATTTTTTTCATGGTCAGTTCATGATACCAGACCTGGATCGGCTTATACAGTTCCGGAAAACGCCGGAAGCCGACATCGTGCACGGTTACCACTACTTTGCAACGTCGCGGAATCGGCAAAAAAGGTATGGTATGCGCCGGTACGAATAAAACATTCGGCGGACTGACCAGTAATTCCCACCAGAAGCGCAATTGCGTCCATAAATATTTTGGCGGCCAGCGCAGAATCTTTTCAACAAAATTATCCGGGCACTGTCCCAGCTCGCCCTTGAGCGGTATGTTGGTGTATAAAAAAATCTTGTCTTCCGGCGAGGCGATTTTTTTGAACTCTTGAATTAAATGCCAGCTGTACCACTCCGTGCCGGTCTTATTGTCCCGGTTGGCGCGACTGGCGTCGATACCGATCTTCATTAATTAAGAATTAAGAATTATGAATTATGAATTAAGATTAATAAATACTGTCTTATTTCCTGTCCAATCCAAAAACTTTATAAAAAATTCATAAGAAATGATTAAAGTTGCGGTATTAACATTAGGATGAAGGCCAAGCTTAGAATATTCTGATAAATCATTATCAATAACAACAATAACTTCTTTATTAACATCATTAATCAAGCCGAACGGCGAAACCGAACCCGCCGTTAGACCTAAATATTTTTCCAATTTTTCGGCCGAGGCGAAACTTAACTTTTCCTCTGATAACTTTTCTGCCAAGCTCTTTAAATCCAGACGTTTTTCTGCCGGCAGAATGACCAAATAGTTCTTGTCTCCTCTTTTGTTCCTTAAAAATAAATTTTTGCATTTGCCGGCATCAATCCCGCGGTCATAATGCTCCGCCTCAGCGCAGGTGAAAACAGCCGGGTGTTCAACTTTTTCAAACTTTATATTCAGTTCATCCAGAGCTTGATAAATGTCTTTCATATCATTTAATTGATTTTATTTAATGCGAGCGTTAAAAAATCTTGAACTTTTAATTCCTTAGCGAACCCGGGGGTTTGGGGCGTCGCCATTCGCCCCTAGAGCCCGGGCGAGCTACGCGCAGCCCGGGCGGGATAACTGTCATAATATGCCATACGCAAGGCGAAGTTGGCGACCCCCAAGACCTTTGGTCCTTTCAGTCATGAAAGGACGAGAAAACTTGAATTTTTAAAAAAATAATAAATGTTAGCTCCCAGCTTTCGCTGGGATGACAACTAAAACAACGATACCAAAAACTATTTTGTCGCCAAAATACTTCTCTTATAACTCTCCAAATTCTCCAACGCGATGCCCGTTCCTTTGACGACGCAATAAAGAGCGTCATCAGCGACATAAGTGGAGATGCCGGTCGCTTTAGTAATCAACTTGTCAATATTTCGCAGCAAGCTGGAGCCGCCGCTCATTACGATGCCTTTATCAATCACGTCGGCGGAAAGTTCCGGCGGCGTGTCGTGCAATACTCCTTTGACGGCCGTGATAATTCCTTCCAGCTCCGATTGGATAGCATCAGTGACATCATCGGAAGAAGCGAGTATGGTTTTGGGCATGCCGTCAATCATATCGCGGCCGCGCACTTCCAGGTGCAGCTTTTCCTCCAAATAAAGCGCCGACCCTATTTTTATCTTGATTTCCTCGGCCGTCCGTTCGCCGACGGCCAGATTATATTTACGGCGGATAAAATCGGAAATGGCATTGTCAAACTTATTTCCTCCAATGCGAACCGAATTGGAAGAAACGATCCCGCCTAAAGAAATTACCGCTATCTCCGAAGTGCCTCCGCCGATATCAATGATCATATGTCCTGAGGCGGAACCGATCGGAATATTGGCGCCGATGGCGGCGACTATCGGTTCTTTGATGATATAAGCTGCCTTGGCGCCGGCGGCGATGGTCGCGTCAATTACCGCGCGGCGTTCGGTTGAAGTAATGCCGGCCGGCACCGCCACCATCACTTCCGGCCGGAATAAACGCACGCCGCCCAGGGCTTTATTGATAAAATACCGCAGCATCGCCTCGGTCGTCTTGTAGTCGGCGATGACTCCGTCGCGCAGAGGCTTTTGCGCGATGATCGTATCCGGAGTGCGTCCCAGCATTTCTTTGGCTTCAGCGCCGACGGCGATGATTTTTTTGTCAATATTGGAAATAGCCACCACTGATGGTTCGTTGATTACCACCCCCTTTTTGGGAATATGGACCAAAACATTGGTAGTACCCAAATCGATTCCTATTTTCTTGATAAACATACTCATGATAATTGGATAGTTGGTTAATTTACTTAAATTACTCTCTAAATCATTAAAAATCCGCCTTAAATTCCCTATCAATATTGAGATTGGTTTGCCAAATCAGTTGTTTGCCGGCTGCCCGTTCGGGCATAATCTCGGAATGATAGGACCGGGGGGAGCGATTGAATTTTAAATCAACTTTCAAATCATGTCCAACCGTGCCCGGCTGCTTTTGCGCCAATAACTTATATGTCCCTTGCCGGTATTGCTGCCAGACGCTATCGGGCAATTCATATTCAAAAACTATAGTCCTGGTGCTTTTGGGCTCAACCGTGAAAAAATAAGCGAAGACAGTCTTGCCGAAATTCTTTTTTATTTCCAATTGACTGTTTAAGTCTATCTGATGCCGACCGGACTGGTCGCTCCAATAGGCGCTTAGCAGCTGGGATCCTTCCGGAACGTAAAGCTGCAAATAATCGCGATACTCCCGGATAAAATACGGCACACGTTCGCTCTGATGCTCATAAGTCAGCGCCGTGCGGGCAACCAGCCCGCCGTTTACCTCTGCCAAGCGATAATCAATTGACTTTTTCATTACCGAGTCGGTTTTCCAGGCGGCCATATTGGCATCAATAGCCAATAGATAATCACTCTCCGAATCTTTCAATACTCCCGACCAGTTCTGATCGCTGAAATACTGCTGCAGCTGCGGCTCGGTCAGATAAACTAAAATATGTTTTTCTTCGATGTTTTTCTTGAAGGCCAGCCAAGACTGCAGCATATCCGGCAAGTCGGCATTCTCAATTCGCGAAATCAATTCCCGAGTCAGCGGGCCGATGATGGATTTGCGCCGTTCTTTGGGAATTCCTTTCTCAATATAATTACGCTCCACTTCCTTTTCCAATTCCATGGCAAAATTGGCATCAGTAAAAGTGACCCCCTCGACAGTAACCGGCCCCACCACTTTGAGCAAATTCGCAATAAAGTCAGGCGTCAAGGCAATAACCCCGTCCAAGCGCTGATAGGGCAAAGCCGCATTTTCCCTTTCCCGATCAAAAAACCAAATAATGTTTTGAGCGGAAGTCGGCCAATCAGTATACCAGTTGGCGTCACGTAAAAACCAGTTTTTCTGGCCCATGTATTTCTGAAGCGGCTCCGGTGGAAGCACATCCAATTTTCCTATAGACAGTTTGTCTAAATTATAAACATCATCAGTAAGCAAATCGCTGATTTCACCGTCTTTAAAGGTTAATATTCCATAACTGCCGATAAAACCGCCCGTCGGGCGCAGCTCCATATTATTCTGAAAAACAAATAAATAAGTTTTGGATTGATTCAGCCCGACCAGCTCCGGCAAATTTTCTAAAATCGGCAAAGCGATTTCGCTATTATCAACCAATTCAACCAGATTATGATTCAGCTCTAATAATCTATCCTTAAAGACCCCGCTAAAATCCTCTTCATTAATGCTGTTAATAGTTTGTTTGGCTTGCCTTATTTTTGATCGAGCGTCTTTTAGCTCAGCTTCACTTTCCGCTATCGCCCGCAAAAAGCTTTTTTTCTTTTCCGGCTCGCCCAGTTGGCTGATAAGTTGTCCGGCATCGCCGGTGGTTAGCTGTAGCCGCTCCAAAATCGCTAGAGTTTCCGAATAGCCGCTCAGCATTTCGCTGGCCGCCAAAGACATTTTTTTGCTGACTCGGACGCTTTGGCTGAGCGGCGGAAACCAAAAAACCGGACCCAAATAGCCCAAGCTCTTGCTAATAACCGCCAAATCACCGGAAGCATCGGCCAGCTCGCCCTGAACGGACGGCCAATCATTGGACGCGGCGGCGGAAGTAATCTTTTCAATTCGTTGGCTAAGACTGATTCCCTTAACAATAATGACGCTCCCGCTGATTATCGGCGACAGGATTATCGCCAGAATAATCAGCGATATTACCGGCAAAATCCAGCGGCGGCGCTTTGCTTTCTTTGGCGGTTGATTTTCCGGCTGATAGTAAGACGGCTCTGGCTGGCCGTCATTGGCTGTCGGTTGAGCCGGCTGAACGGGGGTGAGTAATGTCATATTTTCCGTATTTAATTAAATATTTGATCCATTCATAGGTGTGAATCCAGAAAGCCTTGGATAAAAATCCGCCATCAGCCGACTCGCGCCGATGGAAATGGACGACATCGGCATCGGCATAATAATAAGTCGCCAAGCCGTTGGCCCAAAATTTGCGGCACCAGGCCGTATCGCCAAAATACAAAAAGAAATACTCGTCCATTAATCCGACCCGATCAATGGCGCTGCGCCGCACCATTTCAAAAGCGCCGAAAATCCAATCCACTTGTCGCGTGCTGTTATGATCAAAATCGGTCATCAGATAACGTCGCAGTTCTTTTTGCGCCGCCGGCAAAAAACGCATGAAGGTCCGGCGATACAGCGGCGTCAGCCTGCGCGGAAAGCTAAGGCAGGACGATTGCACCGTGCCGTCGGGATTTTTAAGCTTCGGGCCGACCAGTGCCGCGTCAGGACGCTCTTCCATAAACTTATACAAACGGTCAAAGACATCATCAAACAACACGATATCCGTATTGACGATTGCCACGTATTTGCCGCTGGAATTCTTAATGCCCAGATTATTGCCTTTTTGATGGCCTAGATTTTTGTCGGAAGCGATCAGCTTGATGTCCGGAAATTTTTCCCGCATCAGCTCCACCGATCCGTCGCCGGAATCATTGTCAACGACAATAATCTCATAGGGCACCGAGGGCGGATGCGCCAAAATTCCTTTCAAACAGTTTTTTAAAAATCCCCTGGTTTTGTAATTATTAATGATAATTGATATTTCCATAACACTAATGATTATTTATACCATTTCCTGATTTCCTTGGCGCCAACCTTTGCCCGAGAAAAGATTTCTTTACGCTTTCTTTTGATCCGGCCGATTAACGTCAGCGCTTCGCCGATAGCCGCCAGATTGCGCGGCTCAAAAAACAAAACGTAAAAAAACTTTTTCAGCTCATACCAGCAGATCTGCGGCAGAAACCGCCAGAGATTAGAGGCAAACTCATCAGCCAAGAGCACCAAAAAATGATTGCGGTAAGAATAATAACGGGCCAACTGCGGTTTTTGAGACCGCATCTTAATAACCCTGCTGAGCCTGTCCTCTTCCGAGCCGGAAAGCGTCCGCAAATGATAAGCGACCGCCTCCGGCACCAGTAGAGAAGCCCAGCCGGCCAGGCGCAGCCGCCAGGCCAAATCAATATCTTCCTTATAAAACAAAAAATCGCTGTCAAAATAATCGCCGTTGGGATGATCTTTGTTTGTCAGTACGATTTCTTCCAAAGCTTCCCGACGGAACAAAGCCAAGGCGCCCGATTGTCCGAAAACTTCCCGGCGTTGCAAGAACTTATCTGCTTTTTCGCCGGCTCCCAATTCCACGACACGATGGCTCTTAAGCACCAGCAGTCCGCAGGAATCCAGGCGATCGGTTTTTTCCAGATCACCTATTTCCAAATTAATTGCCTTGAGCTTGAGCAGTCGGCCGCCAAAGCCGGCATAGCGCGAATATTTCGGATCGGCGGCGACGGCCATAATCGCTTCCAGCCAAGTCGGTTCCAAAATAATATCCTGGTTGCACAGCAGAACAAATTCGCTTTTTATCAGCCGCAATCCTTGATTGTTGGCTTTGGCAAAAAATAAGTTTTTGCTGTTTTGAATCAAGTTGACTGTCGGATAATTATCACGAACAAAGTCCGCCGTGCCATCCTGCGAATCATTGTCGATTGCCAACACTTGAAAATCGCGCCAAGTCTGTTCAAAAATGGAATTCAAACAATGCGCAATATACATCTTGCTGTTAAAAGTCGGGATGATGATCGTAACCTTGGGATTAGGCATGGACTTGATTGATTCTTAAATTAAGCTTTTTTCTGCGTCACCCAGAAACCCAGCCGCCACTTACCGCCCAGCATTAGCCTCGTCTGCGCGTCAATAGCCGGAATGGAGCCGAAAATAATCATCGTCACCGGAAAGATGACCCATTGCGCGACCATGATCAGATAGTTATACCAGCCGAATCCCTTGGGACGGCGCGGCAGCAGCAGAGTATACATAAAAGCGTTAAAAACTAGGCCGATCATGCCGACAGACATCAGGGTTTCCAGCGAGTGAGGCGCGTTTTGAAAAAAAGCCGAGACCTTATCGGTGGGAGAAGCGGCCCAAAGCGGCAAGCGGCCGATGATTAGGATGAGCAGCGGGGCCGTCGCCCAGGAATACATACCTTCCACCTGATTCCAAAAATAACGCAAGCGCACCAGCAGCGGCATGCGCCGGTTGGCGTTTTTACCGAAGAAGTTATCCCACATCCAAGGGTAATGCTCCACTCCCCAGGCCCAGCGGCGCATCTGTTTG
>Ga0265297_10010879_pt1 | contig 11298 bp, 13 predicted proteins | sample Munlanlwell13791_FD_192502 | JGI IMG/M metagenome (GOLD analysis project Ga0265297, IMG submission 192502) | Leachate microbial communities from a municipal landfill in Southern Ontario, Canada - Leachate well 137-91 | ecosystem: Engineered > Solid waste > Landfill > Unclassified | place...
CAACGGAAACGAAGCGGGTGAGGGTGGCTTTGTCACCCCAGTCCACCACCGAGAAGCCGCCGTTTCGACGGCGGAGAACGATTTGCTTGCCCTCGATTCGAAGGACGGTGCCGTCCAACGGGAAGAACTGGCCACGGAACTGGAACCGGAGCGTGATGTCTCGACCGACGAATCGTTCGAACCATTCCAGCTTCGGTCGCGAGTCTTTTGAGGTCATCAGGTTCATATTTAGAACCTACGCACGGCTCTTATGACCGTCAAGGCGCAAACAAGATCTACACCAGACCTCGTACTTCGATGGGTCGAAGTCTCGACGCATAGCCGCTTTCGAGAACGGGAGCCCCGAGGGCTCCTTACAGCGAATCATCCGCTGTTTGGTGTCGGTGATACAGGCACACTTGACGCACTGGACCGATGGGAAGGCATCGAACCGACGTGACCGGGGGTTGGTTGTGATGACTTCCCGACGGAATGGAGCAACAACCATGCCAATGTAGTTGTCGGCGTCTGGTCGGGCCAAGTAGTAATTACCGGCCAACCACATCAGGACGTCCCGTTCGGCATACCGGTCATAAACAGACTCGATGGTCGTCTTTTCACTTCGAGGTGTGGGTTTATGTAGGACACCGATGGATTCAAGGTGGTCGCAGAGCAGGTGGTAGTTCCTGAACTGGATGCCTCGGTAGTTGAGCGGTTCACCCGGATCCCAAGTCTTCAGGTACGACTCGACCACCGATTGAGGTGTCTCACCTTTACCTACACGGTCGAAGTAGATGTGACGCGGGACACCACCCAAGGCCAGATACTCAGAGTGGGAGTCATAACCGTTCGGGGGCTGAATCATGGTTGAGATGGTATCACATGATGCATCCAAAGTCGGTTTTGAGGGTAGTCCTGACAGCATATGACCCGGAGGGCAAAAACGGACCCCTCTAGAATGGCTACACGATGCGGTGATCAGCCGTTTGACGGTTTCTTGCTCAATTAGACTTAACTAGACTAGATGAGATCTAGATATGTCCTTCTCTTAGAGCAAAAACTCACCAAACGGCCGATCGCTGCATCGTACAGCCATTCTAGGGGGGTCCAAAACGAGAGCAAAAGTCATATGCTGTCAGGACTTGACGGAAACGGCTTTGGAAAGCCACGGCCGTAGGGACCGCAAACGACCTCGAAGGTAGGTCTAGAACCTACATCAGTAGCGAATCCGTCCGCCCCAGAAGCAATCTCGTTACGGCTTCCCAGGATGGAATATGAGACGCGTTGATGTCTGGGATGCCCGCATCTCCGGACAAGACCCCAACGAGGCCTGAAACGAACCCAGAGGCCGTAAAACGGTATCCGTGGAGGACTGTAGTGGCCAACGCTCCGGTTGGGACCACAATCGGTGTGCAACCGGCTGCTTGAGCCTCTGCCGCTGCCAGACAAAACAACTCCTTACCCTCACCCGGATGAACCCAGAACGCACAGGACTGCAGAAGGTCACTCATGGCCTTCTTGGAGTAGGTGGTTCGACCGTAGTCACCAGTCACCAACTCGTACCCAAGTTCGTTCAGGATGTCGTAATCCTCCCAGATCTTTCGAAGCTGTGCCAGACCCCGGTCTGGACTGGAGGTAAAGGCGACCCGCTTCTGTCTGGGAATGACCCCATTGATTTCTGGGTCAACCGGCTGGTAGAAGCTGTGGTGGACACCGTGTGGCACGACTCTTGCTTTACGCTGGAGACTGAGTGGCAGCAAATTCAAGGCGAAGGGTGAGATGACCACCAAGTCGTTAAATTCAGGCAGGGAATCGGCCCAGGCACTGTATTCAGCCTGACGGTCAAAGTAGAAGTTGGTCCAGACTGTGGTCCGGTTGACGATCAAGCCGGTCGGCTTGGGATCGTTTGCTCTCGGGTTACAGAAGATGACTCGGTCATAGTTTGAGACGTTCAAACCCTGCTCCGTGCTCAACTCTTCTCGACCGTAGTAACCGACCCCTTGGGACCGAACAAAGACGCCGTCGTAGACGAAAGGACCATCGTAGACGACGTCGACGAGGTGACCATCAATGGCCATAGCCTTGGCGGTCTCAACGTAGAACGTCTCGGTCCCACGAACCGGGCCGTGAGGGTTCCAAGCGAACTGGGCAGGGAGGACTTCAGTAATCATCAGGATTTTCATGGCTCAGACCTTGGTGGAGGGGAAGTTGCCGGTGAGGAAGACCTGATTGTCGGAACCCGCTTCGGGAACGCACCAGACAATCACTCGGTCAGAGGCGACGTCGGTTTGGAACACGCGATGCCGGTTCTGACTCAGGAAAGTTGAGTATTCTTTCTGGGTCCCACGATGGAAGACGTGCATCTCGGCGTTTTTCATGTCCAGAACGTAAACAACCCCGTTCAAAAGTAAAGACCCACCGGATCCGGTGGGTCTTTAGGGTCAGCGAACGACGGTCCAGAGCTTTGAGAACCTCTCGGCCACCGCCATCCAGTCGAAGCGGTCCAGAATCCGCTTCGCCTTGCCTCGAAGCACCTCATCCGGCTCCGGGTTCTTCAGAGCGGAGATGACCGCCTCCGCGTAGTGCTTCGGGTCAGCGACGAAAGTCGCCTCGGGTGCCACCTCAGGCAACGCGCCGTGTGGGGCCGTGACGACCTGACACCGAAGCGCTGTCGCCTTCACGGCAGAGATGCAGAACGTCTCTACATCAGTGTTTTCGAAGTGGGAGTAGGCCCACACCGAGGCAGTCGCCATGGCTTCGTACAGTTCCGCATGGCCGACACCACCGTAGTGACGGACGTCGAGGTGCTCTACAGCCTTCAGACACCGGGTGATGTCGTCGTGCAGGTCTGGCTGAGCACTCTTGAGCATGGACCAGTCGTAGTAGATGTCGAGGTAGGCCTCAGGGCAGGCCGCCTTAATCTCGGGCCACTGTTTCAGCAACACCCGGAGTCCACGGGACGGACAAGAGGTGTAGACAACTTTGTTGGGGTCCTTCGGCGTATCGTTCCACATCTCGAAGTCACCTCGAACGACGCCGTTCGACAGGTTGACGAAGCGGACCTCGTGCTTTTCGGGCAGTTCTCGTTCGATGCAGCGGCGGTGATGGTCCGACAAGACCACGACTGATGAAACCCCACGCAAAATCGCGGAGATCTGCTCAGGCGGAGCCCCACCGACGGACATGTCATGCAGCCACAGAGACGAGTTACCAATCCCAGCCGGTGGGAACGACGTCTCGTCTCCAGCCTTACGGGCCTGCATTCGACGGATCTGGGTCTCAAGAAGCTGCTTGACCAGTCCAGCCGCTCGCCAAACCACGACGGTGCCATGTTCGTCGTCGACGTCGAAGTTGTGGAACGGTTGGTAGTCGATCCCGAATTCATCCTCACCCGGCACCGTCAAGGGTGGCAAGACACCAAACACCCGGACGTTACGACCCAAGCAGGACAAAGCCTGAGCCAGATACACCACAGCCTCTTCTGAACCACCCAGCATCGTCCCCACGGAACTGCTATCGAACGGTTGGGGGGTATGCGGCACCAAGATGGTGATTCGGTCGATACCCTTTCGGATGTCTGTGGTGGCCTCCTTGACAGCGTCGTGCATCCGGAGGTCACCCCGGACGCGGTTCATGACCTGCTCCACGGCCGTGGCGCGGTAGCCGTTCTTGAAAGCCGAGTCGGCCACACACATCGGTGCGAAGACCTTCTCAAACAAGAAACCCTCGTGGGTGGTTTGCTGTCCTGCCACAGAGGCTTGGGTACCGGCCTCGATGCACTTCCGATGGTCGCCCATAGCGTGCTGCACGATGGTCTCGTAGGATGGACCGGCCTGCTTTGCGTGCTGCAACGCGGTCTGAAGGTCACCCAGCGAGGCGGCATACCGGCTCAGATCCGCGTAGGCCTGACGACCTTCAGGGATGTTTCCGTACTTGGTAGCCACCTCCAACAGATAGGGCTTGGCCTCATCCAACTTGCCGTCCAGCTTCAACTCCATGGCGATGGTGCGGGCCAACCGGGCCTTGTAGTCGTCGTCAATACCGGGCAGGACGTACTCACGCCGAGCAATCTCACCGTTACGCCGCAGGGCGGCGTCGCGTTGTTCCTTGGTCTTGCGGGCGTGACGGACGTGGAGGGATGTCTTGAGTTCGATTCCAGCCAAGGCGTCTGGAGGCAGGTCAGCCTTACAGACCAACCGCTCGTGGATGGCGTCGGTCCATTGCCAGTCCTTAGACCACTTGACCAACCGCATGGTCGGAAGTTCTTCGAGGACGTCGTAGTCGTAGGGCACGAACAACCCATGCACACCGGCGTGGTTACGCTCGGTCTTCTCGACCAACCCGCGAAGGTTCTCACCGTGAACCAAGATGTCGTCCGAATCCAAGAACATCCGCCACTTACCGGTGGCAGCTTGGAAGTTGGCGTTACGCGCCTTGGCGAAGTCATCACACCATTCGAAGTCGGTGATCCGACTGGTGGTGTTTGGCTTATCGCACTCACCCATGAAAAGCTCGATGACCTCCCGGGTACCGTCGGTGGAGCCGGTGTCGGTGAAGACATACTCATCGAAGTGGTCGACGACGGAGTCGAGCAGGGCGTGAATTGTCTGGATGTTGTTCCGGAAGATCACACACAGAGACAGGAAGGGGCGCTTGATGCGCTCGATGGGCTTGATTGGTTTGACTTTACGCATTTCGAGAGACTACCTCATTCAATCTGGTGTGGGGGGTTCGAAGTTCAAAAGTCTCACAGGTCCACCACAAACCCGTGAAACAACTCGTCTTTTGACCCACGAGTGCCACCGCCGTGTGCAGCGTTGACGCTGATTGTGCCGTTCAGCACCTCCACGCCACGAGACTCATGGATGTGACCGAAGGCGTGAACCTTCGGTTTGAGATGCTTAATCATCCCGGCCAGTGCATCACACCCCACTCGGTGCCCACTGCCGACGCTATCCAGCATGTCGTAGGCAGGGCCGTGTGTGATGAGGACGTCGATCCGTTCTGGCAGGATTTTGGTCCAAGGCGCATCTCTGGGGTCATACATGAAGGCCCAACCACCGAACTGGGGGGTTCGGGGCGAACCGAAGAACGACATGCCCCGAACGACACAGCCCCGGTCAATCAGAACGTGGTCCGCGTGGGTCAGAAGCTCCGCGCTCCGGGTGGGCTTACTTTCGAAGCACAGATCGTGGTTGCCCGGCACCACAATCTTGGTCTCGTGATGCTGCCGACCCAGCCACTGGTTGAAGTGGGAGACCTCTTCGGAGCGACCTCGGTTGGTGAAATCACCACAGTGGATCAGCACGTCGCCCTCGGGTGGGTCGATGGAGTCGTGCTGACCGTGGGTATCAGAGATGAAAACAAGTCTCATGCCAAACCTCGAATGTGTTTCCGGTACTGCCTTACGCGGGTGTTGGCGCCGGGTGGACCTCGTCCGTAGCGATCCTGACGAAGCCAAGCGATGAAGGCCTTACGGATACGCCGCTTTGCCAGTCGAAAGGCCTGTCCTTGCTTCAGAAACTCAACCTTGCACCCAGCAATCATCGAATGACCTCGTAGGGTTCGCAGATGAATTCCACTTCAGCCCAGTTGACGTAAGGGCCAAGGCAGGTCCGGCAGTACATCTGCTGCTCAGGGAGCACCTCGATGTACCCATCCAAGAACTTGGCCAAGCAGGTCTCACCCTGAACGTAGTCCTCGCACGGGCGGAACAGGACAGGGATGTCTTCCCCGGGCATTCCGATGCAGCCACCGGGGGTCGAGGGGTGGGGGTAGAGAAGGTCGTCAACCGAGCCTTCTACCATGCAACCACTCAGCGCCAGAACCATCGAAACAATCAGCTTTCTCATGAATCACCATCCTCATCATCACAGTAATCCTCTTCCTCTTCTGCGACAAGGGCCAGATCCCGCTTCTCGACAGCAGCGGCGTCGATTCGCATCCGGCGAAGGTAGATGAAGCGGCGACGAAGGACAGGGTCTTTCTTGACCAGTTCGGTCAGATCCTCTTCCTCGATGATCTCGTCGACTGCATCATCGAACTCCTCAACGGAGGGGTCCCGGTCCGGGTCAGGCGGAGAAGTCTTCCAGTCGTCGTAGTTCACGGAGCACCTCGGCTAAAGACAGACGTCACAACGTCGGCGGACTCGAAAGCAGAGAAGTATCCTTCCCAGAGCTTGTACCCCTGAATACCCTGACGCTCAGGGAACTGCTCGGCCAACTTGTGGGCCTCCTCAGCCGTCCGGAATACGCCCTGAATGGACCCAAGCCCGTTGACTTGACCGAAGGTGTTTCCGTCCGAGTACCGAACAACCACCACGAACAGGGTCTCCCCATGCGTGGGTTCGAAATCCGTCTCGACGGTGTCGTAGTAACAACCAGTGGCCTCTTGGGTACAGACACCAACACGGAAGTCAACCATGACGGGTTTGTAGTTCGGCCAACGGTCCTCCTCTTGACCCGCACAGACTTCACCGCCATGACGACTCTCAGAATAGTTGACGTAGATCTTCATGTTTCCTCCGTGCAATCGCAACCGGGTTCTTCAGTTGCGCACTCTTCAATCATGTTGGCGAGGTCTTGCGCCCAAGGCGCCTTCTCATACCCGCCCCAAGAACCGGATGTCTCAGGCACCCACACCTTGTAGTCACGCAGAGCTAACACCAACTCTTCCACATTCAGCTTCTTGGCCATGGTTCACCTCCGTAGTGGTATGGTTGTAGACATGCGCCGAAAGAACGTCAAGGGGGTCCATCGGGATCCAGTGGATCAAGCCATCGAGGCAGAACTGGTGCGGCGGGACTCAGATGCCCTCCCACAAGACTTCTACTCGTTCGTGGTGGCCGCTTGGCCCGAGGTCGAGCAGTACCCCTTCAAGGATGGTCTCCACGTCCGGTCCATCTGCGAGCACCTTCAGGCCTGTGCCGAACGGCGAATCAAGGCCCTGTGCATCAACATCCCGCCCCGACTCGGTAAATCAACCCTCTGCTCGGTTATGTTCCCGGCTTGGATGCTGGCTCGTTCGCCTCAAGAGACCTTGTTGTTCGCTTCGTACAGCCAGTTGTTGGCCAACCGCGACTCCGTCAAGACTCGCGCGCTGGTGGAATCCGATTGGTATCAAGCCCGCTTCCCTCACGTCAAGATCCGTGACGACTCCAACCTCAAGACCGCCTTCATCACCACCGAAGGCGGCGGTCGGCAATGTACGTCCGTGGGCGGTACAGTCACGGGGCTGGGTGGTTCGTTCCTGATTCTGGACGACCCGCTTAACGCGTCCGACGGCGACTCTCCTACTGTGCGCGAGACCGCGAACCAATGGTTCCAAGAGTCTTGGTACAACCGCGTCGCGGGTGACCCGGACAATGCCGTCCGCATCGTCATCATGCAGCGGCTGCACAGCCGTGACGTCAGTGCGCTCTGTAAGGAGTCGGGCTGGGACATGCTGATGCTGCCTATGGAGTACGAAGGTAAGTCCGACCCAACCTCGCTGGGTTGGATTGATCCTCGCACCGAGTTTGGTGACTTGCTGTGGCCGGAGCAGTGGTCTCGCCCCGCCGTCGAGAAGATGAAGAAGACCCTAGGGTCTTACGCCTACGCCGGTCAGTATCAACAACGCCCTGCCCCTCGTGGTGGCGGTGTTATCAAGCGGGCATGGGTTCGCTACTGGTACGACCCCACGGTCGTCGTCGATCCACCTGCCGTGCAGGTCCAAGATTCCACCGGGGCTTGGTTCGATGCTGTGCAGGAGGCCATGACGGTACCGCCCAACGCACCAACAGTCTCGTCTTGGGACTGTTCGTTCAAGGGTGGAATCAAGGCCGACTATGTTGTCGGTCAGACATGGCTCCGGTCAGGGGCTAACTTCTACATGCTTGATCAATCCCGTGACAAGATGGACTTCCCTGACACCGTGGCCGCCGTCCGAGACGTCTACAATAAGTGGCGACCGCTTCCCACCCTGATTGAAGGAAAAGCCAATGGTCCTGCCGTCATTTCTGCCCTCCGAGGCGAGATCCCCGGGCTGCTTGAAGTCAACCCTGAGGGTGGTAAGGAGTCTCGTCTGTCTGCTGTGGCTCCGCTGTTTGAATCCGGAAATGTCTACCTGCCCCACCCAGCCATGTTCCCGTGGGTAGAGGAATCGATCACCGAACTGGTGACGTTCCCCAAGGCGCCTCATGACGACGTCGCCGACGCCTTGTCCCAAGCGTTGGTTCACATGCGAGACCGTCGGGCCGAGGTTGTAGACATGGAGGCGACCTACGGGGATTCTCGTGACTCTTCGAGTGAAGACCTGTTGATGGTGTCCTACTGGGACAACTGACCCGTGATACCATAGGCCCATATGTCCAGCAAATCCAAGAAAGCCCAGCCTCAAGCGGCTGTTTCAACGATCCAGATTGGCATTCCGGGTCTTGAGACGTCCGGTGGTTGGGTGATGGAGGAAAAGCATCCGCGCCTTAAGGGCCGGTTTGCTGCCCGGACCTACGAAGAGATGGCCCAGAACGACGCCATTCTTTCCGCCGCGCTGTATTCGATCTACGGCTTTCTTCGACGTATCAAGTGGCGTGTTGAACCCGCCCAGAAGTCTGCTGCGGCTCAGGCCGAGGCGGACTTCACCAAGTCCTGCATGGACGATATGGACCAGCCTTGGGCTGACACGGTCAGCGACGCGCTGTCGATGCTGACCTACGGCTTCGCCCTGCACGAGGTTGTCTACAAGATCCGCAAGGGTCCGGGTGGTAATCCCCGCTTCCGGTCCCGTCATAACGACGGTCGTATCGGTTGGCGGAAGATTGATCTCCGCGCCCAGAGCACCATCGACCGTTGGGAAATCACCGATACCGGTGAGATTCTTGGTGCGTGGCAATGCACCGAGGCGGAGGATGTGTTCCTCCCGATGAATCGTTGTGTGCTTTTCCGTACCCGTTCGTACAAGAACAACCCTGAGGGTTACTCCGTTCTGCGTGGAGCCTACCGCAGTTGGTACTTCAAGAAGCGCCTTGAAGAGACTGAGGCTGTCGGCTTGGTTCGCAGCTTGGTCAACCTTCCTCAGATGGACATCCCCGCGCGATTCATGTCCCCGAACGCCACGGTGGCCGAGAAGGCTGTTCGCAGCCAGTTCGAAAAGATCGTCTCGCTTGTGGCGCAGGACCGGCTCAGTGGTCTCGTGCTGCCTTCCGAGCGGGACGAGCAAGACAAGCCCACGGGCTACAAGTTCAAGTTGGTCGGCGCGTCCGGTACGCAGATGCCGATCGATCCAGTCATTCGCCGGTACGACTCCCGAATGCTGATGTCCTTGGCCAGTGAATTCCTGATGCTGGGAACGGAGAAGACTGGTTCGTTCGCCCTCGCGGCCGAGAAGTCTTCGAACTTTACCCGCTCGCTGGAATGGTACGCGGATGTCATCTCCGATGCCTTCAACAGCTACGTCATCCCCCGGCTGATGGAAGCCAATGGTGTTGCCGCGGAGTTGTGGCCTCGCCTTGAGCACGATCCCATCGCCAGCGTCGACGTCCGAGACTTGGGTCTGTTCCTTTCTCAAGCCGGTGCAGCCGGATTCGTTACCCCGACGTTTGAGACGGAGAACCGAATCCGCGAGAAAGCCCATCTGCCTCTGCTGACGGAGGAGGAATACACGGATGCCCGTGAGGACCAGAAAGAGTTGAACTCTCCGCCACCGGCTGACCCGGGTTCAGACCCTGCAGCCGAACCCGCATCGGACCCAGAAGATGCGTGAAAAAGCTGTGCTACCATTGAACGCGATGCAGACGCCCATTCCAAATATGAGTTTTTCTCCCTCCGCTGCTGGCGGTGGTGAGTACGACCTCATGGTTCATGGGGACATTGGTGAATCCTTTTGGGGAGAATCTGTGTCCGCCAAGAGTGTTGTGACTCAGCTTCGCAAGCTGGCTCCCAACACCAAGCAAATCAACATCCGCATCAACTCCTTTGGTGGCTCGGTTGCAGACGGTCTTGCCATCTACAACGCTCTCCGTGATTCGAAGGCCCGTAAGGTCGCCATCATCGACGGTGTTGCCATCTCAGCCGGTTCGCTCATTGCGATGGCTGGAGACGAAATCCACGCGCCCAAGTCCGCCCTGATGATGATTCACGGCCCTTGGACCGTCGCCCAAGGCAACTCCGCACAGATGCGGAAGCACGCAGACGTCCTCGATAAGTGGGCGGATGCTATGGTGTCTGCCTACGTCCGTAAGACGGGTAAGTCTGAGGACGAGATTCGCTCGATGCTGAAGGACGGTCAGGACCACTGGTTTACTGCTGAAGAGGCAGTCACCGCTGGCTTTGTGGACCGTCTCCTCGAAGAGACCGTTTCTTCGAATGCCAAGGCCCTGCTTGATCGTGCGCCTGAGTCGCTCCGTCACATGGCCATGGCCCACTTTGCGGCTATGCCGCGAACCTCCACCAAGGAAGCAGAAATGCCCGAAGCTGAGAATCCCGTTGAGCCCATCGTTGAGCCTGAGGCTGCCAAGGTTGAGGAAGAGGTTGTGAAGACCCCTGCCGAGCCGGAAGCTGCGAAGGTTGAGCCTGAGACTGTCAAGCCCGCACCCGAGGCGTCGATCGACGTCGCCGCCGCCCTCGCTTCGGCTCGCGCCGCGATGGAAGTGGAGTTCCAAGCCAAGATCAGTGCCGCCAACGCGGAACTGGCTCAGGCTCAGGCTCGCCTCGCTGTCGAGATTGACGCGAAGGAGCTTCGCCAGATCACTGTCGAGGTGACCGCTGCTTTCGGCAACCTGCCCGGTAAGGTCGAAGACCTCGCTGGTGCCGTGCGCGCAATGCGCAAGGCCGACCCTGCCGCTGCTGCTGTGGTCGAGGCAACCCTCAAGGCTGCCAACGCCTTGGTGGCCCAGTCTCTCGACCCTCTGGGTCGCACTGCCGCTGAGTCCCTGACTCCTGAGCAGGAAGTGAATCGCTTGGCCATCCAAGCCAAAGCTGCCAACCCTGCACTCACCATCGAGCAAGCCCGCGCGAAGGTGTATACTGAAAACCCGAAGTTGACTGCCGCTGTGCGCGGCGAAGAGGTCTGACATGGCCGTTGGTTCCAAGAATCTTGAGACGCAATCGTTCACCGCCGCTTCCGCCATGTCTGCTGCCTCGGCACAGTTCTGTGTCGTGAAGCTGGTCGCCACGGGCGTTTGCCCGGTCGACGCCAACACGGACATCCCTCTGGGTGTCCTGCAGAACTCGCCCGGTCTGGGTGAGCCTGCCATCGTGGCTCTGGCCGGTCAGACCAAGCTCCGCGCAGGCGCGGCCAACCTCACGGCTGGTTCTCGTGTTGCGGGCGACTCCACCGGGCGCA
>Ga0265297_10010880_pt1 | contig 11297 bp, 7 predicted proteins | sample Munlanlwell13791_FD_192502 | JGI IMG/M metagenome (GOLD analysis project Ga0265297, IMG submission 192502) | Leachate microbial communities from a municipal landfill in Southern Ontario, Canada - Leachate well 137-91 | ecosystem: Engineered > Solid waste > Landfill > Unclassified | place...
TTCTTTCCTCCTCGGAAACAACATTAAAATAAATATCATTTTTTGTCAAGGTCATACGTTGCGCTATTGGGAAGCTAATAGCGGGCTTGCCCAGCACATAGTTTTGTCGCAGTTGCGACAAAACTATGTGCTGGGCTTGCTTTTTTGCCTTAAAATTACTAAAATATAACTATTAACTAAACAATTAATATGTATAATTTTAAAGAAATAGAACAAAAATGGCAGAAAAAATGGGAAGAAGATGGCGTTTTTGAAGCGAAAGAAGACAAAAAAGTTCCAAAAAACAAACGAAAATATATTTTGGATATGTTTCCATATCCGTCGGCGCAAGGTTTGCATGTCGGGCATCCGGAAGGCTATACCGCGTCGGATATTTTGTCGCGATATTACAAAATGCGCGGGTTTAATGTTTTGCATCCGATAGGATGGGACGCTTTTGGTTTGCCGGCGGAAAACTATGCCATTAAAACTGGCCGCCATCCGCGAGCCACAACAGAAGAGAATATCGCCAGAATGAAAAAACAGATTCAAAGCTTGGGCTTTGCTTACGACTGGTCGCGCGAAATAAATACCACCGATCCCGCGTATTATAAATGGACGCAATGGATTTTTTTACAAATGTGGAAACATGATTTGGCGTATGAGGCGGTAGTACCGATAAATTGGTGTCCAAAAGATAAAACCGGTTTGGCGAATGAAGAAGTTATAAACGGCAAGTGCGAACGTTGTGGCACGCCAGTTGAAAAAAAGGATGTCCGCCAATGGATGCTAAGGATTACAAAATATGCCGAGCGGCTTTTGGAAGATTTGGATGGTTTGGATTGGCCGGAAAAAATAAAAGAAATGCAAAAGAATTGGATTGGAAAATCAGAAGGAGCGGAAATACAGTTCGGAATTACGAATTATGAATTACGAATAAAGGTTTTTACAACAAGAGTTGATACAATTTTTGGGGTTTCAGCTGTTGTTTTGGCTCCTGAACATCCTTTAATTACGAATGACGAATTACTAATTATGAATAAACAAGAGGTGAATAAATATATTAAAGCGGCGAAAAACAAATCTGATTTGGAACGAACGGAATTGGAAAAAGAAAAAACCGGTGTGGAGTTAAAAGGCGTAAAAGCCATTAACCCTTTTAGCGGCGAAGAAGTGCCGGTTTGGGTTGCTGATTATGTGCTTTCAGGTTATGGTACGGGCGCGGTAATGATGGTTCCGGCGCACGACGAACGCGATTTTGCTTTTGCAAAAAAATATAAATTGCCAATAAAAGAAGTGGTAACTTCGGAAGAAAATAATTTGGATAAACCTTTTACCAAAGCCGGTATTTTAACCGATTCGGGCGAATTTACAGGAATGAAATCCGCGGAAGCGAAAGAAAAAATGATAAAATTTGCCGAGAAAAAAGGTTTTGGCGAAAAGAAAATTAATTATCATCTGCGCGATTGGGTGTTTTCCCGCCAAAGATACTGGGGCGAACCGATTCCTTTGGTGCATTGCGAAAAATGCGGTATTGTTTCGGTGCCGGAAGAAGAATTGCCATTAACTTTGCCTGAGGTTGAAAAATACGAACCGACCGGAACAGGCGAATCACCTCTGGCTGGAATTTCCGATTGGGTAAATACCAAATGCCCGAAGTGCGGCGGCAAGGCAAAACGCGAAACCAACACTATGCCGCAATGGGCGGGATCTTGCTGGTATTACATCAGATATACCGATCCGAAAAATGAAAAAGCATTGGCTTCAGAATCGGCTATGGAGTATTGGTTGCCGGTTGATATTTACATTGGTGGCGCGGAACACGCGGTTTTGCATTTGTTGTACGCGAGATTTTGGCATAAATTTTTGTTTGATATTGGCGTTGTAAAAGACAAAGAGCCGTTTTTCAAATTAAAAAATCAGGGTTTGATTTTGGGAGAGGATGGCGTCAAAATGTCCAAGTCTCGCGGCAATGTTGTTAATCCCGACGAGATTGTAAACGAATATGGCGCGGACACAATGCGGCTTTATGAGATGTTTATGGGGCCGTTTGAAGACGCAAAACCTTGGGATACAAAATCAATAATTGGCATTAAAAGATTTTTGGAAAAAGTGTGGAATTTTTCTTCTACTGCTATCGCGAGCGAAACGGAGAGTAGCGCGGCAATCCCGAGCCAATTGGAAAAAACACTTCATAAAACAATCAAAGGTGTATCAGACGATATTGAAAATTTTAAATTCAACACGGCAATTTCCAAGATGATGATTTTTGTCAATGAGACGAATAGCGACCCTTTCCTTTGGAAAAGAGAGGCGGGGAGGGACTTTTTGAAGCTTCTCGCCCCTTTTGCGCCACATATCAGTGAAGAAATTTGGGCTAGTTTTGGCAATAAAAAATCTATCTTTTTATCCGACTGGCCAAAATATGACCCAGGACTTGCCAAAGATGACGAGTTTGAATTGATTATACAGGTGAATAGCAAGGTCCGCGATAAGATTGTGGTAGCCGTGGGTATTTCTGAAAAAGAAGCCAAGGAATTGGCGCTTGCGAGCGAAAAAATAAAGCCGTGGCTTGTTGGACAAACTCCAAAGAAAATAATTTTTACGGGAAAATTGGTGAATATAGTGGTTTAGAACGTGAAAATTAAAATACCAATTACATTTATTGTAGAGACAGAGCAGTGCTCTGTCTCTACTTTTTATTTACACAAAATTATTTTTCAATTAGAATAATTTTATATGTTGGAGCAAAGCATAGAAATATTAAAGGGGATTGGGGAAAAGATTTTGGAGCGGAAATCATATAAAATTTTAGTTTGTTGTTTTTGTTTTATTGCCGGAATAATAGCGCACAGCTTTGTTGATGTAAAAATAAATTTTTTCTGGATATATAATGCCGGTTTGCTTTTGGCGGCTTTGATAATTTTATTTTACGGTAACGCTAAAATACGCCTGACTTTGCTTGGCGTATTTTTTGTTGTTTTGGGCTTTGCCCGTTTTAATTTTGGCATTGCGGAAAACAAAATTTTGCCAGATTTTTGGGATAAAAGCGTGGAAGTTTCGGGTATTATTTTGGATGAGCCAATAAATAAGATTGATAAACAACAATTGATTGTGGCGCCGCAAATAATAAATGGAGTTAATTTTTATGGTGAAGAAAAAATTTTAGTATCCGCCGGTTTGTACCCGAAATATTTTTATGGCGATAAGATAAATTTTTCCTGCAAGTTGATAAAACCGGAAAAAAACGAAGACTTTGATTATGCGCGATATTTGTCAATTCAAAATATTCATGGACTGTGCTATCGGCCGGAAATTAATGCAGGGAAAGCCTTAGAGTTGTCCCTGCAACGGAACGTATTAAAAAATATTTTTTCTTTTAAAAATTTTTTAATTGAAAAATTGAATTTATTCTTGCATGAGCCAATGGCGTCTTTTGCTTCCGGTTTAATTTTGGGAGCGAGAAATTCCATTCCGCCGGGTTTGCTTCAAAATTTCAGCCGCACGGGCACAACGCATATTATTGCCGTCTCCGGCTGGAATATAACTTTTTTAGGAACGATTTTTATGCCGTTTTTATTTTTATTGCGCATAAAAAGGGGACAAGCTTTTTATATAATGGTTATTTTAATATTTTTGTACGCGCTTTTGGTGGGTTTGGGAGCGTCGGTTTTACGCGCCGCCATTATGGGCACCATCGCTCTTTGGGCTCAAAAAACCGGCCGCTTAAACCATGCCGGCCGCGCGCTTTTATATGGCGTCGCGCTGATGTTTTTGATAAATTCGCGGATTGTTTATGATGTGGGCTTTTGGCTTTCCATCTCTGCCACTTTCGGTCTGATATATTTTTCTGCCATTGCAAACTCTATATTTAGCCTTTCAAAAATACCTTATGAATTCTTGCGGGAAAATTTATGCGCCACTATCTCGGCGGTTATTTTTACTTTGCCGATTTCGTCCTTTGTCTTTGGCGGCTTTTCGCTCTGGGCTTTGCCAGCCAATATTTTAATCCTGCCCTTTATTGCCATTGTTATTATGTTGTCTTTGGCGGCTTTACCAATTGTGATTTTTATTCCGTTTATGTCCAACTGGCTGTTTTTGCCGTCGGCCGCGATTTTAAATTATATTATCGGGGTTGTTAATTTTTTTGGCTCCATTCCGTTCGGATATTTTAATTTTCAAATAAATTTTTTGATAATGATTGCGATTTATGCTGGGCTGATTTATTATACTTTTCAAAAATTAAAAAATCTTCAAGATGAAAAATAAAGAAAAAATAATTATTGTGGTTTGCATTTTTTTGTTTATTGGCGGATTTTTGGCACAGGAGCTTTTTATAAAACCAAAAAGCAGGATTGTATTTTGCGACGTCGGGCAAGGGGATGGCGCTTTTATGAATCTTAAAGGCGGCAAGCAAATTGTTATTGATGGCGGGCCGGACAATTCAATGATTGGCTGTGTTGGAAACTATATGCCGTATTTTGACCGGGAAATTGAATATTTGATAGTGAGTCATCCTGATAAAGATCATTTTGTCGGCGCGATTGAAGTTTTAAAAAGATATGCTGTCGGCGCTGTAATTACCAATGGAGAAATGGGGGATTCGCCGGAATATAAAGAGTTTTTAAAATTGGCAGAAGGTAAAATCATACCCGCAAAAGATATTGATTTGAATAACGGAAAAATAAATTTTTATAATCGGTCGGACGAAAAATATTCCGATAATGACAACAGCTTGGTTTTTAAATTTTTATATACCCCCGCCTCAATCCTCCCCCTTAAAAAGGGGGAGGAAGGGAGGGGGATGAGTATTTTGTTTACCGGCGATATATCAGAAAAGAGGGAGAACGCGCTTTTGAGCTCAGATTTGAAATCGGATATTTTGAAAATTGCGCATCATGGCAGTAAAGAATCGTCGTCTTTGGATTTTTTGAAAGCGGTCAGCCCGAAATTGGCAATCGTGAGCGTTGGCGCGAAAAACAGTTTTGGCCATCCGGCTTATATTATTTTAAAACGACTGGAAAATCTGGGTATAAAATATCTGCAGACGGATGAAGCGGGCGATATAGTAATAAATTTTCAATGATCAATTTTCAATTATCAACCCCGTTAGACAATCAGAAAATGTTTATTAGAAGGAAAATGGTTGTCTATATTAGATGATTAATCAAATAGCCTGTATTGTCTTATTGTCTAACGGGGTCAATGAAGTACCAATGGTCATTTATCAAATAGAAAATAATCCTTCATTGGAAAATGGTAAATGATAAATGAAAAATATACTTGCTAAAAATAACAATTCGTGATTAAATAAAAGAAAATAATAATTAACTTTTTTATATGATAGAGCGAACTTTGGTTCTCATTAAACCGGACGGAGTTAAACGCGGTTTAATGGGTCGTATTCTTTCCCGTTTTGAAGACGCGGGATTAAAGGTTGTAGCAATGAAATTGCGCCAATCTGACGAGGGTCACGCCTTAAAACATTACACTGAAGATATTGAAAAACGCCGCGGCAAGAAAGTTCGCGATTTGCTTGTTGATTTTTTGAAAAGTGGTCCGGTTTTGGCTTTTGTGCTTGAGGGCGTGAATGCCATAGAAAATGTCAGAAAAATCGTTGGCGCAACAGAACCGAAATCTGCCGCGCCCGGAACCATTCGCGGAGATTTTGCCCATGTGAGTTTTGGCTATGCGGATGAAAAAGGAAAAGTGGTTGAAAATTTAATTCATGCTTCATCGGATGCGGTTGATGCGGAACGCGAAGTATGGTTATGGTTTAATGAGGATGAAATCTGTGATTACAGATCCGCCAACGAAGCTCATACGTTGTAATTTAGAAAATAGAATCTAGAAAGTAGAAAATAGAATAAATGTAACTAAAAAATCCGCGACTCGCGGATTTTTTAGTTATTAGATTTTTTTCTCTTTGAGTTTTTTCTTATAATCGCGGAGATAATAGAGTTTAGCGCGAGAAACTTTTGCTTGTTTTACCGGCTCAATCTTAGCGATTGTTGGCAAATGCAAAGGGAATATCTTTTCCACGCCTACGCCATCTGATACCTTTCTAACGGTCATTGTCTTGGACATGCCCGCGCCTCTCATGGCGATAATCATTCCTTCAAAGATTTGGATTCTTTCCTTGGCTTCACCTTTTTTTCCGATTTCTTGAATCTTTTGATGAACCTTTACGGTCATTCCCGGTTTTAGGTCGGAAAAGTCTTTTTTGGCTGGTTTTTTATCCTCGGCTTTTACTTCGGCTTTTGTTTCTTCGGCGGCCGCGGCGCCGTTTTGTGTCTGTTCTTCATTCCCGGCAGTAACTGCTTCGGCAGAGGAAGAATTTTGCTTTTCGTCAGTCATATAAACGTTGTTAATAATATATTTAGTATTTTTACATATTTTCTAAAAACTGTCAACCCCCCAAATAAGACATTTGCTTGGTCGGGGCAACGGGACGGACTTCGAACCTTCTGGGACACCCTAGCCTGTTCCTTGAAAGAACTTGATTTCAGCCAAATTGAGCAAATATTGGCAGTACAAAACACAAGTGAAGGAACACCCTAGGGTGTTCCTCGCGATTGTTAAATATTTGGTTTAACTATCTGCCAACTGGCAGATACCTAGTCAACAATATCTTTTATATCTTCGCAAAACCCACTCCGCGGCTACTTGCGGTAGCCATCTAACCTTCGCTCGGGGCATAGATCAAAAATAGAAAAACATTTATCGAACCGAAATGACTCCAGTGCCGCTATGCCGTTTGCCAGGACGGTCTGTTGTCACGCGTGCACCGATATCTCGTACCATGCCAATGTTCCCAATTTCGCCACGAGAAGAAACGGTGCGAGACCAATCAAAATCATTTTTAAGGACACCTTGATCTTTGGTTTCTTTGAATTTCATAGCATAATCATAAATGATTTCTGCAAGAGTTCTTCTATGATTGACATTCACTTTAAGTTCGGAAAGTTCGCGCGCCACTTCTTTCCAATTTTTCTCATATTTCTTTTTATCAACTATCTCCTGAGAATCCCAATCAACTCCCATTTGTTCACTAAGCCGTCTCAATACTTCGTCAGAACACCTTTGTTCTTCATAGGCTGAAAGAGACCCTACTGATTTGAGATGATCACGCAACAATCTAGTCTGATGAACATAGTTTTGATCTTTAGAGCCATCAACAAAAGAGCTTCCAATCAATTTCCATTCAGTTTTTAATGGTGCTTCTTTGAAAAAAGCCTCATTTTTGTAATAATCAACATCATTACAGAAATCCGAATCAAGGAGAAGCGGATGGTCTTTTCCCATTTTCGGTTTCATAATTTCATAAATTCTTTTCATAGTCATAGGTTTTCCACCTTCATCATGGCTTATTCGCAACACGAGAGACTCTCCCAGTTCTTTTGCATCTTCCAATTCTTCGGAGCTATATGGAATCGGAGGTATTTCTGTATCTTTTATTTCAAAGCCAAAGGTATCTTCCACCTCTTCTCTGCCATAAAAATCATCACCCAGTATTTGTCTGGCCTGTTCCATTGTAACCTTGTTTTTTTCTCTACCTTTTTCTTTTGAGACAGGCTCAGATACTATTTTGCGTTTAGCCTCATCTGCTTTATGTTCTGTATGCTTTTGCTTTTTATTAAATTTTGTATCACTTTTGAGGACGTTCTCTTGAAATGGATTTTCCAAGGAAAATTTTGGCATATTATTTATACGAATGAAAAATATTAGTATTATCCATTCGTATATTAATTATTTAAAGAAATATAATTTTAATTTATTGGTTGGTCGTATGCTGAAAGGTTGTAATACAATTATATTATCAATTAAATATAACGATGTACATATTTTTCCTACAGTTATATAATTTGGTTGAAAATCATAGGGCATAGAGAGACAGATTAGAGTTCGAACTTGTCCTAATTATATCAAAAAAAGGGTAACGGGACATGTTTGAACCATACAAAAACATAATAAACAGCTTATCACAGCTATTTATTATGTCTATCGGCCAGCTGGCCGTGGTCGGGGTAACTGGACTTGAACCAGCGGCCTCTTGCACCCCATGCAAGCGCTCTAGCCAACTGAGCTATACCCCGGTCAATTAACAATTACGAATATAGAAATTGGGATTTTATTCGGAATTAAAGATACTTTCCCGTAATTGATTTTTTGTTAGCCGCCACATCTTCAGGTGTGCCTTCAGCAACAAGATAGCCGCCGTCGTTTCCGCCCTCGGGACCGATATCAATTACCCAGTCGGCGCTTTTTATAACATCAACATTATGTTCAATGATTAAAACGGTATTGCCTTTATCAACTAAAAGATTTAAGACGCCGAGCAATCGTTTTATGTCATCAAAGTGCAGGCCTGTTGTTGGTTCGTCCAAAATATAAAGAGTTTTGCCGGTTTCGCGCCGCGAAAGCTCTGTTGCCAATTTAACTCTTTGCGCTTCGCCGCCGGACAACTTATTTGCCGGTTGTCCCAATCTTAAATATCCCAAGCCGACATCAAACAAAACAGAAAGTTTTTCGTGTATCAATTGATTGTCTGCAAAAAAATCGCGAGCTTCCTGTACTGACATATCCAAAACATCGGCAATATGTTTTCCTTTGTAATGAATTTCCAATGCTTCTTTGTTGTATCTTTTTCCGTTGCAATCTTTGCATTCAATGAAAACATCAGGCAAAAATTGCATTTCTATTTGCATATAGCCTTCGCCGGCACAGGTTTCGCAACGGCCGCCGCCTTTAACATTGAATGAAAATTTTCCCGCGTCATATCCTTTCATTTTTGCTTCAGGGACTTCGGTGAACAAATCTCTGATGGCGGTAAAGACTCCGGTGTAAGTTGCCGGGTTGGAACGCGGTGTTTTGCCAATTGGAGATTGGTCAATGGAAATAACTTTATCAATATTCTCCAAGCCTTTGATTCCTTTGTGCGGAGCCGGTAATTCTTTACTGCGATAAAAATGCGCTGATAAGGCTTTTGCCAAAGTATCTATAATCAAAGTAGATTTTCCGGATCCAGAAACGCCGGTAACGCAAATCAGTTTTCCCAAAGGAATTTTTATATCAATATTTTTCAAATTGTTTCCCGAAGCGTCAAGAATTGTTAATGTTTTTTTATTTCCGGCGCGGCGTTCGGCGGGGATAGCGATTTTTTTCTTACCCGACAAGCATCCGCCGGTAATTGATTTTGGATTTTTCTTGATTTCTGCCGGCGTGCCTTCGGCAATAATCTCTCCGCCATATTCTCCAGCTCCCGGGCCAATGTCAATAACCCATTCCGCCGCTTTTATTGTTTGTATATCATGTTCAACCGTAATAACGGTGTTGCCGTTGTTACGCAATTTTTTTAAAGTTGTTAAAAGTTTTGAAGTATCGCGTTCGTGGAGGCCGACGGTCGGTTCATCCAAAATATAAATTACACCGGACAAGTCAGAACTGATTTGTGTTGATAATCTTACGCGTTGCGCTTCGCCGCCGGACAGGGTTGTGATTGACCTGTCTAAAGTAAGATATCCCAGACCGACGTCGCAAAGATTCTTCAACCTCACGGTAATCTCTTTGAGCGCCAATGAGGCGATTTTTCTTTCAGTCGGATCCAGTTTTTCTTCCAACTTTTCAAATATTCCGGCCGCCTCGTCTAAAGACAATCGCACCAAGTCGGAAATATTATATTTATCTATGGTTACCAAAAGCGCGATGTTATTTAAGCGTTTGCCTCCGCATTCCGGGCAGGTCATTGTGCGCATATAGCCTTCAATCTCTTTTCGCATATAATCGGATGAGCTTTCTTTGTATCGGGCTTCAAGATTTTTTGCCACGCCTTCAAAAGTTTCTTTTTTTCCGTCAACCGCATATTCTTTATCGCCAGTGCCATTCATTATTATATCTATGGCTTTTTTGCTGAGTTTTGAAACCGGGTCGTTGACGCTGAATCCGTTTTGAGCGGCTACGGCGCTAAGAATTTTTTGATACCAAGCGCTATTGCCGGAAATTCTGGTCCACGGTTTGATTGCGCCTTGCGCCAAAGTAAGATTTTGATTTGGAATTACAAGTTCCGGATCAACAACTTGTTTGACACCCAAACCGGTGCAAGCGGGACAGGCTCCATAAGGATTATTGAAAGAAAAAAGCCTTGGTTCCAATTCCTTGATTGTAAAATGGCATTTCGGGCAGGCAAAATTTTCCGAAAGCACAACGTCTTTTTTTGATTCCGTCAGATAAACTGTTAATATGCCGTTGCCCCAATCCAAAAACATTCTGACGAGTTTTAAAAATTCATCATCTTTATATTTTTCTTGATTTGCGGTTGATAAAACTACGGCTTCCAGATTATGCATTGTGTTCTCCGGCGCTTCTTCTTTTACAAAATCATCAATCGGATAAAACTTGCCATTGAAACGTATTTCGGCAACGCCGTTTTTTGTCATTTCTTTCAAAACTCTTTTGTGTTCCTTTTTATCTTTATGGGTTAAAGGCACCATGAGTTTTATATTTTCTTCTTTGCTCAAAGTTTTTATTTTGTGTGCGATATCAATAATTTCCAGTTTTCCCAATTCAGTGTTGTCGTTGGGACAGTGAGGAACTCCGACGCGGGCGAAAATTAAACGTAAAAAATCGTAAATTTCAGTTACGGTTCCAACAGTTGAACGGGGATTTGAGGACATGCTGCGCTGATCTATGGCAATGGTGGGGGAGAGTCCGGTTATTTCATCTACATCCGGACGGTCCTGTGTTTCCAAAAATTGGCGGGCGTAAGACGAAAGTGATTCCATGTAACGCCGCTGTCCCTCGGCATAAATAGTGTCAAAAGCAAGCGAGGATTTTCCTGAACCGGACAAACCGGTGATGACGATAAGTTTATTTTTTGGTAGTTTGACGTCAACGTTTTTGAGGTTGTTGACGCGCGCTCCGCGGATGGAAATAAAATCATTATTCTGCATAACTTTTAACAATTAGATAAAGAAAATAATATGTTTATTTATACAAATTTAAATTAAAAAAAGGAAGCTATTATTTGCTCCCTTTAGAATACCAGGAAAATTGTAAAGATGCAAGCCCCGCTAGGCGATTTGCGAAATATGGAAAATTGTTTAAAATTAGTTATTTTTTGAAAATTTTTTTAGAGTGCAAAAACTATCTGACTATCTAGTGGGGCAAGAGTTAATAATTTTATTCAGCAGTAATGAGATTCTGCTTGCACTGTGTTAGAGTTCCGGTAGTTTCCGCATAGGCATTTTGCCAATCAGAGAAAGCTTTATATCCTTTATACGTATTTTCATCTGTTGCCATGAGTGCCCAGCCTTTGTCAG
>Ga0265297_10010881_pt1 | contig 11297 bp, 9 predicted proteins | sample Munlanlwell13791_FD_192502 | JGI IMG/M metagenome (GOLD analysis project Ga0265297, IMG submission 192502) | Leachate microbial communities from a municipal landfill in Southern Ontario, Canada - Leachate well 137-91 | ecosystem: Engineered > Solid waste > Landfill > Unclassified | place...
CCGAGCCAGTCCCCCACGAAGCATCGCGATCCGCCTTGGACAGTCCTCCGGTCGTCGTTGGAACCGGCCCGGCCGGCCTGTTCGCGGCGCTGACGCTCGCGGAATTGGGCTATCGCCCGGTCGTGCTTGAGCGCGGCTCGCCGGTAGAGAAACGGCATAAGCATGTCGCGGAATTCCTGAAGACCGGTCTGCTGAATGACAGGGACAACATGCTCTCAGGCGAGGGGGGAGCCGGGGCTTACAGCGACGGAAAACTCACCGGACGAAGTGCCGGGGAATCCGCCCGTGCCGTGCTGCTGGAGTTTGTGAGATTCGGGGCGCCGCAGGATATCCTGGTAGACGCCAATCCTCACATTGGCACCACCAAACTTCGCGAGATCCTGCCAAAGATACGTCAGCACGTCGAAAGCAAGGGGGGGCGCTTCCTTTTCAATGTGGAAGTGATTTCCATCGCCCGAAAAGATGGCCGCTACGAAATCGTCACCGACTCCGGTCCGATGCTCTGCAGTTGTGCAGTGCTTGCCCTTGGGCAGCACAGGACCAGGAACTATAACCTTCTGTCGCTTGCCGGGGCAACACTCGAGACCAAGCCATTTCAAATGGGCGTGCGGGTGGAAATGCCGCAAGAGGTGGTCGAACGATGGGCATACGGTCCGTCGGCTTTCGATGTCAGGCTGCCTCGCGCTGACTTTGCCCTCGTCCACAGGGGGAAGGGCACTGGTCCCGACGTTTTCTCGTTCTGCATGTGCCCCGGCGGAGTAGTGGTGCCGTCGCCTTGCGAGCCCGAAACGCTGTGCGTCAACGGCATGTCAGACTCCGGCCGAAATGGCCGATTTGCCAACTCTGCCCTTGTCAGCACGTTCAATCCGATCGATCTCGGGGCGATCGACTGGCGGTCAGCATTGCATGCCCGCAGACAGATTGAGGTGGAGGGCTTCAAGTCAGGCGGAGGAGGGTTCAAAGCCCCCGCGGTTCTAAGCGAGGACTTCGTTGCTCGCCGCCTTTCGCCGGAGCTACCAGATGCGTCGTATTCCATCGGGCTTGAGCCGGCGGATCTGCGCCAAGTACTGCCCAAGTACTTCCTTTCTGCGCTCCGTTCCGCTCTGACGGAATTTGAGACCAAGATCCCGGGGTTCTGCTCTGAATCGATTCTCATCGCGCCTGAAACCCGCGCAAGCAGCCCCGTTCGGATCGTCAGAACAGACCGTGGCGACGCAGCAGGATTGCCGGATGTTTTCGTTGTCGGTGAAGGGAGCGGCTACTCGGGTGGAATCATGTCGAGCGCGCTTGACGGGATTCGCGCGGCTCAGACCATCGCACGTTCCTATTTGCCTTCGGGGAATTGCTCCGCGTGAGGATACTGATCGCCCCCAATGCCTACAAGGGAACACTGTCAGCGGTCTCGGCAGCGTTTGAAATCCGCGCCGGGCTGCTTGATGGCGGGGCAGAGCCTGCGGATCTGATAGTGCACCCGATCACGGACGGAGGTGACGGATTCGTTGAGGCCATGGGGCTCCTTCTTGGCGGTGCGACTGAGCGAATCGAGGTGCCCGGCCCTGGCGCGGAAAAGGTGAATGCTCCCATCCTCTGGCTGTCAGTAGGCAAGTGCGCCATGGCCTGTTCCGACGTGTGCGGATTGGCAGGCATCAAATCCCCGTCTCCGCTGACTTTTGGAAGCTACGGCTTGGGCGAACTGATTCGTGCTGCCGTGGTTGGAGGCGCCACCGAAATCCTCGTCGGGCTCGGCGGAAGCGCGACGGTGGATCTTGGAGTTCCGATGGGTTCCGCCCTCGGTGTAAGGTTCTTTGACTCGCAGGGCAGGGAAGCACAACCCCGGACAGCATCTGACCTCTCGTCAATATCTTCTTGTGATGTCTCGCCTGCGCGCAAGCTTCTCGACGGCGTTCGTATCACTGCTCTGTGCGACGTGAACTCCCCGCTGCTCGGGCCATCAGGTGGTGTAATGACTTTTTCGCCCCAGAAGGGGCTGTCAGGCGCACATCTGGTGGCGCACCATGAAGTCTGTTCCCGAGTCGCACAAGCAAGCGACCGCGACTGCCTTGATGCCTCGGGCCTTCCCGGGGCGGGTGCTGCCGGTGGCCTTGGCGCCGGTCTCGCATGGTTCGCGGGCGCCGAGCTTGTAATGGGGTTCCGGTTCTTTGCATCGCAGACCGGCTTGATCGAGCGTCTGCCGGATGTCGATCTCGTCATAACGGGCGAAGGCAGATTCGACGCCACTTCTTATTCCGGGAAGGCGGTTGCCGGGCTGGTTGAGCTGTGCCGTCCTCTTCGGCTGCCCGTCTGGCTGATTTGCGGGGCTGCTGCGGGGCCGATTCCCGATGGCTGTACGTTGTCTGTCCTGGAGTACGGCTCCGGAGAGAGTCCTGTTTTCGCGCACGACGCTGCTTGTGTCCTGAGGCGCACCTCGCACCGGGTTGCTGCCGAAACGGGGCTTGTGCTTTGAGTTTATCCCGAACGGGATATACTAACGTCAGGGGTGGCATTGCAGGAGCCAAGGAAGAGAATTTCCCCGCTGAGGCTTTGGTGGTTCAATACCAAACGGTATTTCCGCAAAGCTTTCAAGGTCTATGGAACCCCGAAGAGCATTGCGCGCGGCGGGGCTCTTGGCGTGTTTGTCGCATTTACCCCGACCATCGGCGCACAGATGACGATCTCGGCTCTTATCGCGCTTCCATTCCGGGCAAACCCCGTGATGGCTGCCGCTCAGGCCTGGTGGACGAACCCGGTGACAATTCCGCCGGTCTTCTACTTCGAGTATTGGCTCGGCGCAAAAGTGACGGGCAGCACCGTGAGCCTTGGATGGGCGGACTTCAGGTTCGACTTCACATCGTTCAAAGAGGCCGTGGAGAAGCTGGGCGAAGTCTACTTGCTGATGTGGTGGGGAGCCTTGATTGTGGCGCCGATACTGGCTGCCATTTCCTATCCGATCTACTACAAGATAGCCGAGGGCATCGGCAAGCGGCGTGAGGCTCGCGAGGCGAAGTGGAAGGCGATAATCAGTTCTTCCACGATCGAAGACAAGTTTCCCGAGGCCGCGTCACGCAAGCCGACCAGCGCGAGGCTTCGGACCATCAAAGATGACAGGGAAGCCCCCTGAAATGTTGTGGAGGTGGTTATGACTGCCAGGTCCCTTTGTGTTGTTTCCATTCTCTGCCTGCTTGGCCTCTGCATATGGCCTGCTTACGGGGAGGAGCCGACCAGGCCGAAAGCTACCTCAAACCCGACAGCAGGGGCAATATCCTCGGCGGCTTTCGCGGAAATGTCCGCGCGATGCCCGATTTGCGGCGACTTCCTGTACAAGCACAACAATCCAGAATACAAGGATTTTATCTGCATCCCTCCGAACTCCAGCAAGAGAGGAGAACCGGAGCCTCGCCTTATGATCTGCCCCGTCTGCCACAAGGTGCGGGCGTACAGCTTCGTTCGGTTCCAGGATCCCTCCAGGGGCATTGACTCCGATCTGTGCTTCCACTCAGGCAAGAAATCCTCTTATCTGACGAACGTCTGGACCTGCCTTGACTGCGGCTATTCCGCCTACCCCGACGGCTTCTTTGAGATGCCCAGCGGGAAGAGCGCCCTGGACGCGGATGTTGAGCAGGCTCTTGACTCTCGCTTCCAATTGCTTCCTTCTTTTGTTGATTGGGTCAAGAAGGAGCTTGGCGAGCCGCTTCACGCCATGCTGACAGAGATGGTCAAGGCAACGGCCGGGGGCATTGACAAGAATGCCGATTGGCATCTTGTCGAGAGTCAGGAGTCAATACCTGTTGCCACGAGACTTGAGCTTTTCATCAAGTGCTACGCCAAGAGAGAAGCGTCGGCCGAATTCCTCGCAGGACTCTACCAACGGGCGATGCACATCTACAGGGTGGAATTCTGCAAGGTCGCGATCATAGACGAATTACGAAGGGCTTTCATTTTCGCCACGCCCCTTTTGTACGAGAAAGAAGCCTTCGCCAACGAGCAGGCAATCCTCGAGGACCTTGGAAAACTGTCGCTCGGTGACGTCGCCGATATGATCGGCGTCAAGTGGGCGGAGTACACCCCTGAAGAACTGATTACGAAGTTCATCGAGGTCATCAAGATGCTCAACGGCATCCTCGATGGAACCGGCAAGACCGAGGATATCAAGCGCGCACGGAGTTCCGGAGTGACCAATGACGACATCTACTGCGTGAAGTTCATCCTGTTCCTGGAACTTGCATCGAGCTCGCTCAGGATCGGTGACAAGGCAGCGACTCTCGATTACCTGGGGAAGGCCGGGGCTCTTCTTGAGGGCGGAAAGATGTTTACGCTGCTGCCAGCCGAGAAGCAGGAGAGCGCCAAAAGGACCTGCACCGGGATAATCCAGCAGAAGCTCAATCAATTCAAGAACCATCAGAACTACATGGTGGCAACTCTTTCCAATCTGAAGGAATCGCTCCTCGAAGACACGTTAAGGGCTATGTACATTCCCGCACAAACCTACCTGATCGGCGATCTGTACTTCAGGCTGGAGGAAAGCTCGTTCAGGCCCGCCAAGCTCTGGCTCAGCATGGCGAGTCGCTCGGCCTCAATATTCACCTTTATCGGTGTCTCGGAGAATGTCGCCAAGAACTTCAGCCAGCTTGTATCGAGGATGCAGGCGGTCGAGGAAATTGCTGCCGCTGCGGACTATGGCGAGGAGGACATGCCTGACGTGAAGTACTTGGATGCTGTGTCGAACCGGATCGGTGAGATTGAGGAGAAACAGACCGAAATCCGGGAAAAGCCCGCGGAATGCCGCAAATTCCTGGTCCTTCTGGGCGAGACCATCTACAGGTATGTCGCCAAAATAGGGACATATCCCGCCAACCTTGATGACCTGGTGAAGTACGGGTGGATTAAAGAAGATACTGCCGATGGTTTCCGGTGCAAGTGCACGGGAGCCGTCTATGGATATACTCCACCAAGCCCGAGACACGCCAACACGATTTATCCCCTTGTGTTTGACAATGTGGTGCATACTGACAATTCGGGCGTTCTGGGGTATATTCTCACGAGCGACTACAGGATTATCGAGATTCTCGCCCAGGGAGTGCAACCGGATATCGGCCCGACGCCGAAATGAGGTGCCTATGAGAAAGATGTCCCGGGGATTTACGCTGATCGAGGTGCTCGTCGTTCTGGCCATAATCGCGGTTGTGGCGACGATCATCGTGGCCTACGCATCGCAGGCGCGCGAGTCTGCCCGGAACATGGCCTGCCAGAGCAACCTCGGCATAATTGGCAGGGCAATCCAGGCTTATTCGGCCGCCAATAAGGGATTCATGCCCGGAGGTCATTTGGGCAACTCAGAGACCAATTCGACCGCTTTAGTTACCAGCCTCCTGACCTACAAGCAGATTGTCCCGTTCATCGTTGCAGATGCTGTCATCAGCGAACTCAGCAAGGCGCTTCCCCCGCCGGTGTTCAAATGTCCGGAAGATGATGAGGTCTATGGGGTGAAGTGGGAGGACAATGTCGGCTACCAGACCTCCTACCTGTACAATGCCGTCGAGATGACAGACGGGACCATCATCGATGCCACCAACTCGACCGGAGTCGTTTACACGGATTCCGCGGCGCCCGCGAAGCCACGCGCACGGAGCTTCTTTGATTATCAGGCCAACTGGAAGAACGGCATCAATGAGCCCTCTCGTCAGGAGATGGCCATTGACTGGACGCCCGTCAAGGAAGCCGGAGAGGGAACTTCTTTTCGCCACTTCAAGAATCTGGGCACTTCCCGGGAAGGCAGCAATGTGCTGTTCCTCGACGGACATGTCGAGTTTGTGATTGCCGCGCCATCAGATCTCACCTTTGAGACCGGATTCGATTTCTTCAAGGACTGCGATCCATTCGCAGACGACATCAAGAACAGATACTGGATCCGCTGGATATCGAGGAAGTACTGATATGATCCGCAATCCGGCTGTTGCCGGTCAGTTCTACCCCGGAGGTGCCGCAGAGCTTCGCAAGGTAGTGGCCAAGTTGACCGCTACCGCGGCTAAACCGTCCCTGGCGTATGCTTTGATCGCGCCTCATGCCGGATACGTGTATTCCGGTCATCTGGCCGGAGCAGTCTACTCCCGCGCGATAATTCCGGCGTCGGTAGTCCTCCTGTGCCCCAATCACACCGGTATGGGGGCTACGATGGGCGTCTGGCACAAGGGTGCCTGGCGTACACCGCTCGGGGATGTGCTCGTGGACGAACAACTTGCCTCGGAACTGCTCGACACGGTGCCCGGCCTGGAAGCTGACACAGCAGCGCATATTCGCGAACACTCCGCTGAGGTGCACCTTCCGTTCATTCAGTGCGCGAATCCGGGCACGAAGATCGTGGTTATCTCAGTCTCTGAATACGACCTGTACGCGCTGCTCGAGGCCGGAGAGCACATAGGCCGGGCTCTGGCCGGGAAAGACGCCCTGATCATCGCAAGCACGGATATGACGCATTTCAAGTCTGCGGAAGTGGCGGCGAAACTGGACGGGCCCGCCATCGAAGCCATCAGGATCCTTGATCCACGCGGCCTGTACACCTACGTTGTCGGCAACGACGTGTCGATGTGCGGAGTCCTGCCGGTCACGATGGCTCTCCAAGCCGCCAGGACGATGGGCGCCAAGCGCGCCGACCTTGTCGGGTACACTCATTCCGGTCACGCAAGCGGAGATTATTCCAGCGTGGTGGCCTACGCCGGATTTGTTCTTCCCAGGGAGAGTCAATGACGGCTAAGGTAACAGTGATCTCGGTCGGTGCGGTCAGTGCATTTGGTCCCCACACTTCCGATTTTCTGACAGGAATCCGAAGCAAGCGTTGCGCCTGCCGGGAAATTGTCGGATTCGAAGCGCCCCCGGAGTCCCCGGGAATCGGCGCTGAACTTCGCGACTTCCAGATCGGCGCGTTCATCCCCTCGATAAAGTCCTACGTGGACCGTTGTACTGCCCTTGCGCTCAAGGCTGGCCTCGATGCACTGTCCGCACCTGCCGTGGTCGCGCGACGCGCTGCAAAAGTCGGCCTGTGCTTTGGCAGCGAATTCGCCTGCCTCGAGACGATGAATCTGTACTGCTCCACCGGCCTTGACAAGGGCTGGCGCTTCGCTCCCCCGTTCCTGTTTATCCACAGCTATGCCAACACTCCTGCAGCCGAAATGCACATCGACCTCGGCATGAAGGGCTTCAGCAATGTCTTTTCCGGCGGGCCCAACGCCGGATGGGAGGCGGTCTCTGACGCAATTGCCGTCCTGGGACGCGGACAGGCCGGAATGTTGCTGACGGGAGCGTCAGAGGCGCTCGGGCCTTCACGGTACAAGTACTATCACGGGGCTGGCAACCTGGGCACCGTTGACAAGCCGAACCAGGCGTTTATCCCTGGCGAAGGCGCCGCGTTCCTCCTGTTGTGCGGGCCTGACTCAGTAGAAGAAGCTCTGGCGCTTTCCGGCGCTTCCGAGCCACTTGGGCAAATTGAGATCTGCCCCTCAGAGGAATCGCAGTGCGAAAAGTCTTCCTTTGTGTTCCGCTCCACCCCGGACGGGCTTTCCCCGGCGGAGAATGACGGAAAGCAGGAGCGGATAGATCTCCGTTCTTTAACGGGGATGTGCGGCGCGGCTGACGTTCCCCTTGCTATTGCGGCCTTCTTCGGCAACGACGAGTATCCGCGCGGTTCATCCGCGCTCTTTCCTCCACCACTTCCCGGCTTTGGCGCAGCGTTGTCCGCGACAAAGACCTGACGGCGAATTACCAAGGAGAGGTGAAAGCTCAACATGTTGAAATACGTGATTGACACCAACGTCATCCTTCACACTGCGGATTCACTGACTTCCTTCCCCGACGGCGAGGTGGTCATACCTCTCGATGTTCTCGAGGAACTGGATGCATTTAAAAAGTTCAGCGATGAGAAAGGCAGAATCGCGCGGCAAGTTTCGAGATTCCTTGATCAACTCCGCGCCACAGGCCATCTCGCCAATGGTGTGCCCCTCGATAACGGCGGCCGCCTGAGCGTCTACACCTCAACGACTGATCCCGCCAAGGCGGGTCTTGACGCCTCCAAGAAGGACAACTCCATTCTGTTTGTCGCATGGAAACTGAAATCACTGGGCGAGAATGTCGTGTTCGTGTCCAAGGATATAAACTCCAGGATAAAGGCTGACGTAATCGGCGTCCCGGCACGGGATTTTGAGAAGCAGAAAGTCTCGTTCGACGAGTTTGACCCCGGCTGGGTCGAATTGAAGGTTCCGATCCTGAAGGTCGAAAAACCCATCGAGACGGTCCGGGAACTCCTTGACCCGGCGGGGCTGCGGCCCAACCGTTTCTTTCTCGTCCGCAACGAGGATGATGACACGCACTACGCGATTGTTCGCGTGGATCCCGAAACCAGCGAACTGGTCGCTCTTTCGCCCGGCAGCGAAGAAGCTTATGCGGTGCGCGCAAGGAATCCGCATCAGCGAATGGCTCTGGAACTGCTTATGGATCGGCGCGTGCAACTGGTGACCCTCATAGGGCAGGCCGGAACCGGCAAGACCCTGCTTGCACTTGCAGCGGCGCTGAAACAGGTTATCGCAATGGCCAACGGCTATGACCGCGTTGTGGTGGCCCGTCCTGTCGTGCCAGTCGGCAAGGACCTCGGCTATCTTCCCGGAACAAAGGAAGAGAAGATCGCCGCATGGATGGACCCGATCTTCGATAATCTTGAGTACATCCTTGGGCTCAAGCCCAACCGGAAACAGGGCTACACAGCAGATCGTCTCCTCGAAGAGGAGATTCTTCAACTGGAGGCCCTGACCTACATCCGTGGGCGCAGTATTCCCAACCAGTACCTTATTGTAGACGAGTGCCAGAATCTGACTCCGCTGGAAGTCAAGACCGTTATCTCCCGCGCGGGGGAGGGCACCAAGGTCGTCCTGACCGGCGACCCATACCAGATTGACAACCCGTACCTTGATTCCGCGTCCAACGGCCTCGTATATACCGCGGATCGGATGAGGATCGTCCCGTTACACGGCCACGTCAGCCTCGTGAAAAGCGAACGCAGCCAGCTTGCCTCCCTGGCGGCCGAACTGCTGTAGAGCTGATTTCCCGCGCTTGTCCCGATTTCAAAACAAAAGGCCGTCCCCTTGGGACGGCCTTTGCTTCGTGTGGCCGGGGTCTTTTCATGGCCACGGCATTACCGTGATCAGTGATGAACGGCCTCTGCGACTTTGCGGGAAAGCGCCTTGCCTGGCCGGATCCTGGTTTCCGGACCATCGCCGGTCCTTGGTTCCGTGCGGCGGGAGTTCTTTGCCAGCACGTACCTGGCAGTGGTGCCGACGCTGCGATGACCCAGCGCCTGCTGAACCTGGAAAATATCGTGCGTCTTCTCATAGAGCGTCGCGGCGAAAGTCTGCCGCAGCACGGCGGGCGGAATTTCCCTGATTCCGGCCCTTCGACACCAGGTCTTCAACCTGAAATTTACTTGTCTTGTCGTGATGCGTGTGTTCCTGCCCGATAGGAAAAGGGGGCCGTCAGCCCTGGGAATCGATGTCCCGGCGCGAAGATAGCGCCTTATCGCACTGAGGAATTGTTCTCCGGCCTTTCGGCATTGCGGCCGCCCTGCACGGTGAGACCTTACGCGAACAAGTCCAAGCTCAGTATCGAAGTCGGTCAAATCGAGAGATACCACATCAACAATCGAGAATCCTTCTGTCAACATGGCTGTGAGCATCGCAAAATCCCTGATCGAAAGCGGATCCGCAGAACTGCGAACCGCCGCGAGAAGACGGTCGCATTCGTCGGGCGAAAGCGCGGAAATCTCTCGCCCGCGAAGCGAGACACTCCTCAAACGCTCTGCCGGGCTCGCGGATGTGTAGCCTGCCCCCCGCGCCCACGAGAAGAATTGCCTGACCGCTGCTTTGACGCGGTTGCATGACGCCTGGCCCCTGACATGGTCCTGCAGGTGGGTGAACCTCGTATCCGCAAATGCCTCCTCTATGTGCTTCCTGCGAATCCCGCTGAATGAGACTCGGCCAAGTCTGACTACGACGAGGCTCAGGATGAAACGCACGTCCCGCAAGTATCCTTTGACCGTGGGCGGAGACTTGCCTTGTGCAAATAGGAATTCCCTGAACTCCGTCAGCAGTTCTTCGTAGGACGAGGACAGGAAGTTGGCTTCCGATGCGATGGTCGTCATTTCGCCGTCTCCGGTTGCATGTCTTCTTTCAAGGAAATGCTCTAAGCCATGAACTGGCGAAGTTTGGCCAGTTTCTTCAGGATCACGGATACAACGCCCCACGAGTATCCATTCACTTTCCACGCCCTCACGTCCTCGCGGAACTGGCGAATCCTGCTGCCCAATCCCCTGCTGCTGAGCCCTCCGGCCCGCATCCGCACGATCGTCTTCGGTACATATGCGCATGTAAGGTTGTTTCCGTGGATGAACCGCAGCATCAACTCGTAGTCCGCCGAAATCCTCATGTCCAGCCTGTAGCCGCCCAGCTTCTCGAACAAATCGCGACGAATGAAAAGGGCCAGATGCGGCGGCATCCATCCCCAGCGGAATTTCCCCGGCCTGTACGAGCCCGATCGCCATCGGCGAGTAACGCGATCCGGGCGCTGGCTGTCCACGATTATCAGGTCGCCATAGCAGCAATCGCATCCCGTTCGTTCGCATTCCCGTGCAATAGCTGCGATGACATCAGGATCCGCGAGTTCGTCGTCCGCGCCCAGCGTCCCCACGTAGTCCCCTGTTGCCACGCGCAATCCTTTGTTCAGGGCCGCATAGAGCCCCTTATCCTTTTCGCTTACCCAGTAGGCCAAGTGGTCCGTATGTCTCGCGACAATCTCAGCCGTTCCATCGGTAGAACCGCCGTCAATAACGATGTGTTCGATTTGATCGTGCGTCTGACCACGAACACTTGCGATGGCGCCTTCTATGGTTTGCGAAGCGTTGTATGAAGCCGTTACGATGGTGATGCGTGTCACTTGCGGTGATTCTCCCTGAACCACTTCACCGTCCGATCGAGCCCGATCCCGAACAGAGTCCGGGCCTTGAATCCGAAGAGCTTCTCGGCGCGCGAAACGTCCAGGCAGCGGCGCGGCTGCCCGTCGGGGTACGCCGGGTCGAAAAGCGTCTCTCCCACGTAGCCGCATTTTTCTGCGATTATCTTCGCCAGGTCGGCGATAGTTATCTCAAATCCCGCCCCGATATTGACTGGCTCGGGGCCATCGTATAGCTCCGTGGCCATCGCGATCGCCTCCGCCGCATCCTCGACATATAGAAACTCCCGGCTGGCCATTCCAGTGCCCCAGAT
>Ga0265297_10010882_pt1 | contig 11296 bp, 8 predicted proteins | sample Munlanlwell13791_FD_192502 | JGI IMG/M metagenome (GOLD analysis project Ga0265297, IMG submission 192502) | Leachate microbial communities from a municipal landfill in Southern Ontario, Canada - Leachate well 137-91 | ecosystem: Engineered > Solid waste > Landfill > Unclassified | place...
CCCGGTAGTCGAGTCCCTCGCTCCATTTCCCGCCGCAGACGGCAAACATGACCCCGGACTCGCCATGTGACGGCAGGGATAGGAACTCGGCAAGGGCAGCACCCGCGTTGGCGGCGTCCCGTGGCTCGACGAACACCTTTCTCCTGCGGAGCTGGGGGGTTGCCTGGGCGGCATACGATTCGAGGATCTGGTAACTGGGGAAATACAGGGCTCGGTTCCCCTTGAGCGCGGCAAACGCCGTGATGTACCGGACGATCCGGTCCGTGTTCTCCACGCTCTGCCGGAGTGAGTAGGCGGTAGTGATATCACCGGCGGTAAAGACGAGCCGGTTCTCTTTCGGGAACGCGTTGGGTAAGGCAAGGGTGGCGACCGCTGCATCGTTGAAATAGAGCCGCCGGTAACTGTCAACAGGAGAGAGCGTCCCGGAGATCATGATGCAGCAGGCATGTTCCCCGCAGATCTCCGAGAGGGAGGCGGCAGGATCGATGTTTCTGACCTGGAGCGTGATGCCGGTCTCGTCCTTCCGGTAGATCGTGAGATAGGCAGGGTCGCGGGCAGACTGCGAGAGCCGGAACATGAACGTTGTCAAGCGTTCAATTGCCGTCTCGCGGTAATCGCCGGCTTTCTGGTTCCGGTCCCGGATCGCTTCTGCGAGTTCCATGAGCTCGGCGACGATCTCATCCATGTCCCGCCATAAGGATCCTTTGACGATCATGCGGTCAAAGATTGCCGGATCGAACCAGTCTTCCGTCTCGGTGGAGTTCGCGATCCCCCGTATGAAATCGGTGAGCCTCGGGAGTACATGCTGGACGGCTTCTGCCCCTTTGTGGCGTTTCTTCATGCCCGATAGTTCACGGGACGCCTGCTCGAGGTCCCGTTCGACCAGTTCGATGCTCTCAATGGACTGGATCGCATCCCCGCAGTTGTGGGCTTCATCGATCAACAGGAGGACGTCCGCCGGTTCGATGTTGAGCGTTCCGTAGAGCTGGTCGCGGATCTCCTTGTTGAAGAGGTGGTGGTAGTTGAGGATAATCACATCCGCATTTTTCGCGGCGTGCATCGTCAGCTCGTACGGGCAGATCTCCCCGGCAAGCCCGGCGAGCTGCTGCGGGGGGATTGGATCGGAGAAGATGCGATCGGCTTTTGTTCTGAGCTGGGTGGACGGGACCATCTTCACACCGCCGGTCTCGGCGGGAACAAACATCCGGCTGTGGATGAAATACGGGCAGATGATCGGGTGTTCCGGGTCGATCTTCCGTATCTGCTGGATAATGACCGGGTCTTTTGCCGGAATGAGCGCTCCTTTCTCTGCACGGTCCCGCATGAGTGTTGCGGAGAATGCCTTCACCCCCTCGCACCGGCGGTACACGTCCCCTTCGCCGCCGAGCGGGCACATGCTCTTCTTGCCGACAAGGTACACGGTCTTTATTTTCGGCTGTTTCTTCTTGACGAGCGCCAGTTCCCGGATAAAGGTGGTGAGCTGGCTCACGGTCCGGACGGCGATCACCACTTTCCTGCCGTTTCGTTCCCCAAGAAGCGAGGCGACGACGCTCGATTTGCCGCTGCCGGTCGGGGCGTCGATCATCGCGATGCCTCCCGTGCGGGCTACTTCCGAGACGAACTCCAGCATGCGCCGCTGGTTCGGGCGGTATGCCGCATACGGGAAGTAGGCATCGAACGTGTCCATAGGGATATTGTTGGTGCTGAAGGGTTTTATGGGCGTCGGAACCGGTACGGGAGATCCCCGGATAAAAGCGAAGCGGGATCTCGATTGCATCAAACCCCGGAAGGTCGGGCTGTGACGCCTTTTTGATCATGAAATACTATATTCATCAACAACCCATCTGTTCTCATGGCAATCCACCCCATCGAATTCCGGTACGGAACCCCGGAGATGCGTGCTGTCTGGAGCGAGAAGAACCGGTTTTGTTGTATCGTCCGCGCTGAAGTCGCGCTTGCGACTGCCGAGGCAGCACATGGCATGATCCCCGCTGCCGCAGCAGAGGCAATCGCGAAGCGGGCACCAGACGCGTCGCTTGACCGGGCAAAAGAGATTGAGGCTGAGATCAGTCACGACATGATGGCAATCGTGAAAGCGATTACCGAGGTCTGCGGGGATGAGGGGCGGTGGATCCATTACGGTGCGACCTCCAATGATATTCTCGATACTGCCACCGGGCTGCAACTGGTGCAGGCGCTCGCACTCATCGAGGGAAAACTGCGAACACTGCTGGGCGTGCTCCTCCGGCGGGCTGAAGAGACAAAGACGCTCGTCTGCGTCGGGCGAACCCACGGGCAGCACGGGGTGCCGACCACCTACGGGCTCAGGTTTGCCATCTGGGCGAGCGAGGTGGGCAGGCATATCGAGCGTCTCGGTCAGTTACGCCCCCGGGTGTGTGCCGGGCAGATGACCGGTGCGGTGGGAACCCAGGCGGCGATGGGACCGAAGGGCATGGAGGTGCAGGCGACGATGATGCAGGCACTGGGGCTTGTACCGGTGGATGTGTCGAACCAGGTGATCTCGCGGGACCGGTACGCGGAGTATTTCATGTTTTGTGCGAATGTGGCAACGACGCTTGACAAGATTGGGGTGGAAGTCCGTTCTCTCCAGCGGACCGAGATCGGGGAGGTGGAGGAGGCATTCGGGGCGAAGCAGGTGGGATCGTCCACGATGCCGCACAAGCGTAACCCGATCAAGAGCGAGCAGGTCTGCGGGCTTGCCCGTATTATCCGCTCATCGGTCGAACCGGCGCTTGCGAACAACACGCTCTGGGACGAGCGGGACCTCACAAACTCGTCCTGCGAGCGAGTGCTCTTTCCTGAAGCATCGGTGCTGACCGATCATTGCATCCGGCTGATGACGACCGTTTTATCCGGGCTTGTGATCAACAAGGCAGCGATCCGGAGAAACCTAGAATTCCTGCACGGGATTAACATGGCGGAGTCGGTCATGATCGAGCTGACGCGCCGGGGCATGAACCGGCAGGATGCCCATGAACGGGTCCGGGTCGCGAGTATGCAGGCGCTTGCCGAAGGGCGCCCGGTTGCGGAGCTGCTCGGCGACGATCCGGAGGTGGTCCGGTTCTGCGGGAAGGATGAGATCGTCGCGCTGCTCTCCCCTGATGCCTACATCGGGACGGCTGTCGCACAGGTGGAACGGGTGGTGGCGAAACTGTCACCTGCGGTGAAGGGGTAGGGGGAGTCCGGCGTCAGTTAGTGCTGACCTTTTTTTGAGAGTCCGGGGGTTAAAATCACCATCGAGGGTATTTTTTTATGGTGTGCCCGATGGTAAAATTTTCGGTGCCGTTCGATAAAGGTCGCTAACTCAAGGCAGAGCTGCGGCATCAACATCTCGCATGAGTGGAGTCAAACGGGGTTCGTAAAGAGAGAGAAAGAGTGTATACGGCTGCACGTTTTGCGGGAGCGGAATCTGGAGAATCCTGATGGCTTGAAGGATGTAATCAATATCCTTCACCGGATGATCCTCACCGGGGTAACGAGCAGGCGGGACGAGATGAAAAAAGTGGTGTAAGTGCCGGTTACGGCAAACGTGAAGCGTTCTATCGCGTGGCACAAGTTATATCGGAGTTCCTGCCAATTGAAAGTAAAGAGAAGAAACGTTTGGACAGGTTCCTTGCCGGACGGGAATGGACACGCGAGGAAGTGAAGAAGGAGGCAAATCGAACGAGGCTGGAGTTATGATTGAACGACTACAGATTAAGAATTTCAAATCGATCAAGGATCTGGAACTTGATTGCAAACGAGTGAATGTCTTCATCGGAGAACCAAACACAGGGAAATCAAATATTCTGGAAGCGCTGGGGCTGCTGAGCTGGTGCGGGCACAGGCTGGATAAAAAAGACCGGGTAGGAGGCGATTCGTCGTTTTCTGTCTTTGAACAGGATACACGTGGAAATTACAATCCGAATTCTATCCGGGGAGATTTTACCGCAGCAAGCCCAATCAATTGGTTCTATCCTGCCGAAACCTCGGATCTTCACGAGTTTATCCGGTATAACCACATTGACGACCTTTTTTTTGACGCGGACACTTCAGAACCCATCCAGGTATCCCTCGGCAACAAGTCCCGAAAATCAGTAAAACTTACATTTACCCAGGGAAAAGGACACATCACCGTCGAGTCCGGGGAGCATGAAACGAGATCGAAACCTCTTTTCACACTTGATACATACGGAAATTGTATCGATGCAGCAAAAAAGAGCAGTGAATTTGCCTTTATCAAATATTACCGGTTCAAAAACATCGTCACATTTCCCAGCCGGGTGTCAGAATACCTCCTGCCGCCGACAGGAAGGAATTTGTTCTCAATAATTCTGAAAAATAAATCAATTCAGGACGAAATCAACGATCTGTTTAGGGAAGTCCCGTTCGAATTCGTACTTAATACAACAGAACACCAGTTCAATTTCCAGAAAAAGATTAACAATATCATCCATACGTTCCCGTACATCATTGCATCGGACACGCTGCGCCATATCGCGTTTTATCTTGTCGCATTGGAATCGAACACCAAATCAACGTTAGTCTTTGAAGAGCCGGAGGCACATGCCTTCCCGTACTACATCAAATGGCTTGGGGAAAGGATTGCCCTCTATTCTGACAACCAGTTTTTCATCGTCACTCACAATCCGTACCTGATCTCGGCACTCATGGAAAAGACTTCGATACAGGATCTCAACGTGATTATCACCTACATGAAAGATTCAGAAACCCGGATTGTTGTCTTGAGAGAAGATCAGATAAGCGAACTCATGTGCTTCGACCCATTCTTCAACGCAAGATCATATATTCCTGAAGCGGATGAACAAGCATGATTATTGTGGAGTGCTACTCGGACGAATACCTCATAAAGCAGATAGGATCCTGTGGCAGGAGGATTTGGCATGAAGAGGGCAAGGGGAATGTGATATCTCTGTGTTCAAAACAATGCGACGTAATTGGACTGATCGATGCGGATCCAACCTCCACTCAACCGGGGCTGAAAGAACAATATCGTGTAACAGAAAAATTTGGCAAATTAACGTTTTATCGGAAAAAGGACAATTCCCCAAATATCCTTATCCAAATCACGCCAAGGCTCGAAGACTGGCTCATCGAAAGAGCCCGCATAAATAATATGCCGATACGGGACTATGATCTTCCCGAATCGCCCCGCCATCTGCATAGAATCAAACATATCGAGAAGGATAGAAGGTTCCACAGGTTCATCTCTCACCTTATTGGCAGAGATGCAGAAATTCAGAAAATTAAAGATGTCATCAAGGAGGCAAGTGGCTAATCAACTTAATTTTCATATTCGGCAACTTTGCGTAAGTGCCGAAACCTAAACGGCAATTTTTCTTTAAACCGTCCCTTTTAACGACCGGTATTTTAGAGACCTCATTTACCCGGTGCTGTGCCATCTACGATGAGGATAAAGTTGTTGCGATCACACCCTACCCGTATGTTGCAGAGACGTTATCGGCACTGCGGGACCGGGAGCTCAAACTTGCGGTTGTCACGGATGCCCACAACGGCAACGCACAAAAGCGGTTGAGAAATGCGGGGCTCGAAGAGTTCTTTGATGCGCTTATCCCGATGGATATGTCCGGAAAATCTAAGCCATCCTCCGAACCATTCCTACTCGCGATGGAGAAACCGAGCGTGAGTGCAGACGAGACGATGCTTGTTGAGGATAGCATACGGAGGGATATTGTGCCGGCGAAAGCGCGGGGGATGCTTGCGGTATATGGGGACCGGAATTTCCATGAGGGTGAGAGAAATGAGGCGGATTGGGTGATCCGGGGGATATGGGAGGGGATTCCTAATTTTGGAGGGGACCTTAATTTTTCAATTTATCCTCAATTAATTTGTATGATCCATCGATCAATTCCACCATTTTTTGTGCAATTTCAGCAGGTAAAAGATCGGCACTATACAAAAAAGCCAATCGTGCCCAGCCATTCCAATCAGGACACAATTTTACCTGCCCTTCGAGAGTTTCATGAAGCGTTTCCTTGAGAGAATGGATAAAATCTTTGATATTGCCATAAGATTTGAGTTTCACCTGAATCTCAACTGAAATCTGATTCTGCTGTTCCCAATAATTAAATTCATAATGAATGTCTTTCGGCCAAGATCGAATAAATACTGCCCAATTCGAGGGTCCACTTTTTTTAAGAGTTTGGGAGGGAGTCTTTGATTGGAGTGAGGAATAAGAGTCGGTTACTTGAATAATGGCGGTACTTGATTCTTTTGGATTTCGTATGCGATACGATTCCTGCGATACTAAAACATTCGATACCAGTATTTCCTCATCAGCATTAATGGAATATTTTTGTATTGTGAAAAGACGGAGTTCCAGTTTGGTATGTGCACTTTGATACAGCCACTCCCGCAGCAACGGGTTCGGGGCAAAATCAACCGCGATAATCAGCCGGAAGGAACCATTTCGAATCGTTTTCTCGCAATATTCTCTCTTTTGTTTGAATTCAGATTCGGTTTTTGCAAGTCTCTTTAAAGCTGATATAAGGTTGCCACCGGTTCGTTCATCAAGTTCCTCAAATTTAAGGAGCATCAGTGATGAAGCATACGCAACAACTTGTCCAATAATCTCCCGTTCAATCTCCGGATTTTTTGCTAGTTTTACTTCAACAATTACAATCCGTCCCTCACTATTCAAAAATAAAATATCAATATCTCCACTATTCAGTTTAATTTCTCTACCGACAAGCATCAAGGGTTGATCCTGGTTTTGCTGAAGTAATTGGGGATTATTTGCTAACAATTCCTGTAGGTTTTTTTCTTTATCTACAATGCTTTTCCCTTGAATTTTTTCACTGGATAATTTTTTTGATTGTCCAGAGCGTAGATGAATTACCGTCATTATGTTTATCGTATCTGCGTTCAGTAATAATAATCATCCTAGTGTTCTATCAACTTAATTTTTTAGACACAAATTTAAGCGAGTAAATCCGATTAGTTTTGCTTTTTCTCCCAGTTTTGGATGGGATTTTTTACATCGCGGTTTTTTGTTCTGGTGTTTTCTCACCACCCCCCTGTGCGTCTCCACCTCACACCCCAAAACCCCCTCCGGTGCCTATACCCAAACCCACATGACGGACAAAACCCCCACAAGAGATCCCCACTCAAAAATTCATCAGCATACGCCAAAACCAAACTCGTAATATCTTGAAGAATTGAACCGTAAATTAAAATCAAGAGTCAAATCGTAACATTTTGCCAAATCACAAGTAACGAGAGAGTACGCAGGAATAACCCCAACATCTTCCGACAAACTGATCAATTTTTCAGACCTGCAAGAAGTGCCAGATCATAATGCAGACGTATGCGCGACAGAGGGGACTCCATGCCCGTACAACCGGGTTAACCTCACGCTGTATCACAACCGAACACACACATCACGGGGGTGAAACAATGCCCAATAAAAAGAAGACCCGATCGATAATGAAGGATTTAGTCTACCACAACCACATCACGATCATCTCTCGAACGGGGTCACCACTTATATTCCCTGTTCGGGGTAAAAGGCTTTCCCTGACAGTAAACTGGTGATTCCATGGACAACCCGAAGACCGATGAACCTGTGCGGGGAGGAGTGTAAAGCACTCACACTCACCGGGCGCGGGCAAACCGCCCCGGACTGACGTTCAGCAACGGGAAGGTTCCGCTTCAACATCCCAGCAGCTCTTCAGCAACTCTTCAACAATTGTTGAAGAGATTATGGGAACACGGAGTTTTTGGGAAGAGAAGCCCGGTTCTCCGAAGACAGTTACGATCACGGCACGTCGGAGAATCCACGTAGCAGATAACAAATTCGCGATTTTTCAAATGTGTTCCCGCACCCTTGCCATGTCCCGGGTAGACATAATGCGAAGACAATAAAAAAAGATGCTATTGATTTCAGATATACCTGGCTTTCATCGAGAGTTTCCGGGGAGTATACAGCGGGCGGAACGGCATACTGCCGATCTCGGCTTTCACGGCACGAGCAAGCGCATCCACCGTCAACTGTTCCTTACAGGGCTTGTTCGGCTGAGACTTCTTCCGGATCGTCACCGTGAGATTCTTTGTCGCCACTTCCTCATCGCCGACAACCACGACATAGGGCACCCAGTCCATACCGGCTTCGCGTACTTTCTTCCCCACGCTCTCCTCCCGGTCATCCACATCGCACCGCACCTGTGCGGCATTCAGCGCGTTGCAGATTTCAAGAGCATACGCACCGTGGCGTTCTGATACCGGCACCACCCGTGCCTGCACAGGCGAGAGCCATGTCGGAAGGGCAGGGACTTTCTGCGTGGAAATGTTCTCGAGGATCGCACAGATCACCCGCTCAATACTGCCGGTCGGGGAGCAGTGAAGGATCGGCGGATACACCGGGGTCCCGTCATCCTTGTGGTACTTGATCGCAAACCGGGTCGAACTCTCGACATCGATCTGGACCGTCGGGTTCTCGATCGGGCGGTTCTGCCCGTCAATCGCAGCAAGATCGATCTTCGCCTCCCAGTAATGGACACGGTCGGACAGGATCTCGATGAGCATCGGGCATGCAGAATCCTTCACGATCTTCTGCACCCATGCACCATTCTCATCATAGAACTTCTTCGTGCACCGGAACGCAGCGACAAGTTTCGTCTCGAAGTCCCTGCCCGTCTGCCACCCCATCGCAAGCTGCTCCTCGAAGCACTTCATCGCCTCGGGCATATCCGTGCAGAGCGAGTGCATATCCGGCATCGTAAACGCCCGCAGGCGCTTCAGACCGATCACTTCACCCTTCTGCTCGTGCCGGAACGAGTACGTGGAGAGCTCGTACATCTTCATCGGCAGGTTGTTCGGGGAGATGTGCATGTCCCGCATGATCGAGAACATCCCGAAACAGGCAGCGAACCTGAGCATCATGCTCCGGTTGTCGCTCCGGAACCGGTACTGCCGCTCGCCGAACTTGTCCGCATGCTCGTAGATTGCCCGGTCGCCGAGATCGTACATCACCGGAGTCTCGACCGGGGTTCCGCCATAATCGAGCACGAGTTTTAACACATAGTCGGAGAGCAGGTCCCGGACGAGTTTTCCCTTGGGCATCCAACGCAGGCATCCCACATCGCTCGCCGGTTCATAGTCCACGAGCTCCTTGGAACGCATCAGTTCGACATGCGCCGGTTTGCCACCGGTCGGTTCCGCGACACCCAGTTCCTTTTTCACGAGGCACCCGAACGGGGAATCGTCCGCGTAATCCTTCCAGTCATGGGTCTTCCCATCCGGCGTCATGACGAACCAGTCATGGGTGACCTCCTTTTTCGTCTTCTTCACCTCGCCCTCTTCTCCTCCGGGCACAATCGTCTTTGAGAGCTCCGAGAGCGGATGACCCTTGCACGACAGTTTGAATGACTTGTACCAGCCAAACGGTGCACGCTTGACCGCGAAACCTTCCGATTCGAGTCCATCCTTGAGCGATGAGAGGGCAGTCACCGCGATATCCGGCGCGGCAAGGTCGCTGGACAGGTGGGCATACGGGTAGATGAGTATCTTTTCCACATGCACCTGTCCGGCAGTCTTCTTGATCTCCTCTACTGCCTGGCTGACGACCCCGGCGAGATCCTCCTCGTCAACAGACTCCACCGCGCAGAACACGGTGAGTGCCTCGTCTTCCCTGTCCGAGAGAACGGTACACTCCTCCGCCATCTTTGTCCTTTTTTTAGCTTCGTATTCGATATAATCTGAATGAATCAGAAGAAGTCGCATGATTTCATCTCCCTACCGGAACAATTATCCTTATAAACTGAGTTCTATTCGTATTTACCCTCATTGCCCGCGTTCGCGGGTTCCCGCCGGTTCGCGTGGTACCGGGAGAGGGTTGCCTGCCGCTGGTCGAGGTACTTTGCATCACCCTTTTTGTTGTACGGCTGTGCTGCCCGCTCGGTCGTGTAGAAGACCAGTTGCCCGATGGGCATATGGGCATAGACTTTCACCGGGCGGGTGTTCACGTTGCACATCTCAAGCGTGATCGTGCCCCGGAACCCGGCATCGATCCAGCCACCGGTCTGGTGGAGGGTGACTCCCAGCCGGGCGATGCTCGATTTGCCTTCGATGGTCGCGACGATGTTGTCCGGGAGTTCGATGCATTCGAGCGTCTCTGCAAGGATGAACTGCCCGGGATGCAGGACGAAATGGGGCGCGTGGATCTCGTCCACATCTGCGGTCACGCTCTCTTTATCGAACGGATCGATCACAGCACTGCCGGCATTGTACCAGACGAAGTGGTTGCCGAGCCGGATGTCAAGAGAGTTGGGCTGCACAAGCGAGGGATCATACGGATCGATTTTGATATAGCCCCGCGCAATACGATCGAGGATCTGCCAGTCCACGAGAATCATTGTCGTACCTGTGGGTGCTTATTCCTCTTTAGCACTCTCATCGTCCATACGGAATCTGTCACGGCGAAGAAGCGCCGGATTGATCTTCCCCTCGGTCCGGCGCATCAGTCCGTGCAGGGTACTGGCTTCACGGGTGGTCAGGTTCGCCCGACCGAAGATCCGGCGCATCATGACAAGCGTGTTCTCGCGCTTGAACTGCGGGTGGTCAACCGCGTCAAGGAACCGGTCGATGTGACGGTACAGGTGTCCCATCTCAAACGGGGATGCGAGCGAATAGCTGTTCCGCTTAAGATTTGCCAGTTCATAGCAGACCACCCCGACCGCGTGGGAGAGGTTCAGGATCGGGTAGTCCGGTGAGGTCGGGATCGTGCAGATAATGTCGCTGTGTTTCACTTCTGCGTTGTTGAGCCCCCAGTTCTCCCGCCCGAACAGGATCGAGATCCGCCCGTCAAGGTCAAAGATGTGTTCCCGCAACTCGCGGGGGGTGAAAAACGGCATCCGCATTGGGGTACAGACGGATTTGGACACTTCGCCGGTCGTCGCGACGACGATGCTGCTCCGGGCGAACACGTCCTCGATCGTGCAGCGTTCAGCAGCCACAAGGACATCCTGCGCATGGGAGGCACGGGCTTTCGCCTCGTTTCCGATCTCGCAGGGATCGATGAGCACGAGGCGGGTGAACCCGAAGTTCTTCATGACCCGTGCGGCAAACCCCACGTTGCCTTCGTAGAGTGGCGCAACAAGGACGATATCGATCTCGGGCATGGGAAAAATTGTTTTTTGTTCACTCGTGTTCAGACAAAACGCCGTATCCCGTTTCCGGGATTACTGGACGGCGTCAACGGTTGCCTTCAGGATCCCGGCTCCTTTGTCATACACGGCGTTCCCGACAACGATCGTGT
>Ga0265297_10010883_pt1 | contig 11296 bp, 4 predicted proteins | sample Munlanlwell13791_FD_192502 | JGI IMG/M metagenome (GOLD analysis project Ga0265297, IMG submission 192502) | Leachate microbial communities from a municipal landfill in Southern Ontario, Canada - Leachate well 137-91 | ecosystem: Engineered > Solid waste > Landfill > Unclassified | place...
GGAGAATCACGAGCCCGCGCTCTTCGATTCCGTAATGACGATGATGGGCAAGCTCCCCGGCTGGGAGGAGTTCGCAAACGTCCTGTACGCGGGCCGCGCATATCGCGACGCAGTCGGCCCCTTTGAACAGGTCCTTGTTGCTGCGCAAAACAAGGCGGATACGACCGAACTTTGCACCAAGACCAAGGGCTTGGTGGACGCGGCCCTGTTCGCGATCGAGGCATGCGATGAGAACCTTCTCAACGATGACCAGAAGGAAGTCAGGTTTGTGATAAACGGCGCGTTGCTCGAGATGCTGGCTGGACTCGACGATATTTGCAAGCCGCCGGTATGCGGCGACGGGATAATCAATGGCGACGAGAAGTGCGATCCAAAGGCCAAACCGACGGGCTGCGACGAGAACAAGCGCTGCAACAGCAACTGCGATTGCGTGTCCAACAAAAGAAAGCCGGTGGGTCCGGTGGACGACGGCGGTGACGGTTTGATAATTATTTCGTGACTATGGTTGTTGATGGGGGGCGCAACAGCAAGCTTGGAGGAAAGATATGATAAGCGCGGGCCAAAAAAAGGTTGATTGGAACAAGCTGCCTATTGAAGAGCTTTTCCCTAGATACATATGCGGTGAGCCTTATGGGCAAGGCAAAGAGGGAGACACCTGTCAACAGAAACAAGCGGAGCAGGTGAAGAAGGTCAGGGAGAATCCCAGCCCAATGACCGAGAGTGAAGTTCCGCGCTATGACATTGCCCTGCGAAATATTATGATAGGCGCTCAGGAGAAATGCCTCAAGACCATGGGTCTTACGGATTACAAAAACTTGAAAGGCCCCAAGAACGTCGACAAAAGGGCTACCTTGGGCAAATGTCTTGCGGATACGGCGAATTCAGACGCAATGGTACAACTTAGGGGTATGGAAGGATCGGTTTCCTCCCTTGTTGGTAAGGCAGGTGAAATTGCCCGCGGCGATATGCCCCTGCACCCGCTCGACATCGACCTCCCCAAGGTGGTCAAGGACTTCATAGAGAAGCTCCCCACGGATAAGGGGCTCCCGGAAGACGTGGGTGCGCAGGTGAAGTTTGCACAGGAAGTCGATCGCCTCTTCCGCGATGCCATGGCGAAGGTGACGCCCTCTGACGACAGGATATTGGGCGTGGACAAGATCGGCGACCAGGTGATCAACGACCCTGAGCACGGCATGGAGGCCAAACTCCAGCAGTACAAGCTCGCAGACGACGCCATGAAGCCCACGCTCCTCGAGAAGCTGGGCTTTATCGTGGCCTACGGAAAGAGCATGGGCCCTGAATTCAAGGTCTCGTTACGCGAGCTTCCGACCAGCCTCTTCGATGCTGTGAAGCCCATTGAGGCGAAGCCGCTAATCTCCCAGGAGCTCCTCCGCCTGCTGGGCGAGGGGATCCCGTACTTTGATGCCAATAAGGGCAGCGCCGATCAGCTTGAGTCCCTTGCTACTAAAATCAGAGAAGCGATGAAGGGCAAGGACTTCAAAGACATACCCAGTTATCATGTGACCGGCGTAACCGTTAAGGACGGCAAGGCCACCGGAGTCACTATCGAGCGGGGCAAAGCCGAGGCTCCGGCGCTTCTGGTCCTGCTCATGGGCGCGCAGAATGACCCGGCGAGGCGTCTTGCCGTGCACCACATCTGGCAGCAGACGTTGGCGAAGGCCCCTGACATGAATCCCCTGCAGATGCAGGAAGCCGCTGTCAACATCGCCATGCAGCTGAGGCAGATGAACAGCCCGGAGATCGCGCTGCAGGTTGTGGACAGCGTGGACAAGAAGAGCGGCACTGTGACCATGCACCAGGACCATGAAGAGCTGATAGGCCTGTCGCCCAAGTTGCTCAGGCGCAACGGCGTCAAGAGCGACGATATAGCTGTTGCCCTGGTAGAGCACCAGAAAGAGAACATGGACGCCTGGAGGGCGAAGAACCCCGGCGCTACTGTTGATAAGGAGAGAGAGATAGCGAAGAAATACAGCGCATACGCGGACAAGATGCTCTCAGAGGGCATCAATTTCGACAAGATGACTAAGGACCAGATCAAGAATCTGGCTGTTACCAATGCCACCAACTACTTCAACTACATAGCCACGGGCGAGTTCGACAAGAACGGCGACCCGATAATGGTCCCGAGGAGCGGCGGAGGCGACGGTTTTGGCGGCGGCGGAAATGCTACGATGGCGGTGATCTCGACCGGCGTGAACCCGGTGACCGGCGCGGAAGAGCCAAAGGCATACTTCCAGCTAGGCAGCGCCGGGTTGTACGGAGGCGGCATCTTCGGCACAGGAGTGCCTGAGGACGATGGAGCTTACGTCAGTCTGGGCGTGAACTTCAAATTCAAGTATCAGAAACCAGGCTCCAAGTGGGGCGTTGGCGGCGAGTTTGGCGGTAAAGGGGTTACAAACCCACGTTGGTATGTGCTTGATGGAGGCCCCATTGGCATGGATGATGGGTACCACGGGGTTGCGCTTGATCCCTACGACGGCGCGAACGGCAGCGACTTCAATCTATCGCTTTCGAGGCTTAATGTCGCTCCCTTCTACGCATTCACCGATTCGGCCAAACTAGCCTTAAGGTTTGGCATCATTAGCCATTCTCCGTATGATGCGTCCGCATTAGGCTTCAACTCCTTCGACCTGCCGAACAGCGGTCAGCCGATTTCGCCCGGCGTCACATCCTCGGGTATTGGATTTGCCCCTGAGCTGACGCTGGGATCCTATGATGTGAAAGCGTACAATCACGATCCGTACAGCGAGGATCACAAGGCCGTGCAGATTATGTTCAGCCCGTACGTGAGCGGCGATCCCTTCTCTTTTGGGACCAGCGGCGTCACCGCCTTCCAGGGCGTCAGCTACGGCGCCTCTCTCCTGTGCACCATCGACATAGGCGGGCTCGTTGCTGCCAAATCGACCGATTGGGTCTTTACGTTCGACGGCAACGTGGGCGGATCGAGGGACGGCAAATTCAAATTCAAAGACGATGAGATAAAGCTCGGCACACTCGCATGGCACCTGGGCGGCTCGCTCTACGCCTCACTCCACGAGCACTTTAACGTGGGAGTTGGCGGTAGCTATGGCCAGAAGGCCATGCAGGGCTGGGAAGGGCCCATGAGAATCGGCAGGCTTGGTCTTACGCTGAGCGCCCCGTTCAGGGGCCTGGGTGAGAAGAAGAACATGGCCGTGACGGTCAACGCAGCCGTTTCAGGATCATGGGCGTCCAGGGGCAAACAGATAGGTGATAGCTCGGTCGAGGGTGACCAGGGCGATGCAGCATCGGTCGATCCGGAGGACTGTGAGCCAGATCTGCCCTGCAACGAGGGCCCGGTCAACGACTACACCGAGAGCGACAATCCCTCCAACCGCTTGGTCGCCGACCTCATGAGAATAGGGCCCGGACAGACGACGGCATTTGTGCTGAACCCCGTCTGGAGCATCGACACCAGCAAAAATACAGTGCTCGACTTAGAAGCAGCGATCGGCGTGTTCAGACACGAAGCTCCGCAGGATAAGGATCAGAACGGGTTGGGCTTCTTCATTGGCGGAGGCGCTACGCTCCACTTGAGATAAGGTTTGTCAATTGACCCTTTAACACGAGGATGAGGGATATGAAGAATATAAAGAGACATGCATGGGCGCTCATCGCGACAGTGGCAACAGCAGCTCTGCTCGCAGGCTGTTCCGACGGCGAGCTCAAGAGCGGCGCAAATCTCGATATCACGCCCCCTGCTCCGATCGTCATTTCATTCTACGCTGAGCCCAGCGAGATCGCTGCGGGCCAGTCCACGACCATATCGTGGGAGGTCGCTGGCGCCGACAAAGTCGAGATCACTGCCGTTGCATCCGACGGCACGCCGGTTTCGTTCGGCGTATCGACCGACCAACTCTCAGGTTCCCAGGCGGTAAACGGTCTTGCATCCACGACCGACTTCGTGCTCACGGCCACCAAGAGCACCGATAGCCTCGAATCAGAGACCGAGACCACCGATACCGATGAAGCGTCCGCGATACACGTGCTCGGCGGACAGATCCAGTACGGCCCGGAGGTCGAGGAAGAGACGGAAGAGACGCCGGAGACGTCTGAAGTAGCGGTCTCATCCGTCACGCAGACCATAACCGTGACAGTGCTGCCGGCGAACGCGCTGGCTGCAACGATAACGGCCGACAAGTCAAGCGTTCCTGCCGGAGAGTCCACGATAATCCGCTGGACGGTGACGCCTTCTGAGAACCTCACCGCGGTCGGCGTGGTCGCTGACAGCGGCGAAGCGATAGTCGCGACAGACAGCTGCAGCGGCGACATGGCCAGCATACTTGCGCAGCCTGCGCTGGAGCAATTCCCCGCGGTAGGATGCGCGGTGGTCACGCCGTCAGTGGCTACGACCTACACGATCAACGCGCAGGACAGCGTCGGCAACGTCGCCACCGCTTCCGTATTGGTAGGGCTAACGTCAGGCCAGATCACCGCGGACATCAAGGCTGCGGAGAGCGATTCCGCTACGCCGAAGGATGCCCTCGAAGTGACCACGTGGCAGAGCCCGGTCGTCGTCTCCTGGTCGGTGACGCCTGCCGCGGCAAAGGTTTCGATCGTGGCGACCGGCTCCGTTGAGGCCGCCTCCACCGCCGCCCCGTGCGAATTGCCGGTCGATGCGTCCGACAAGACGACGGGCAGCACCAAGTGCAAACTCGCCGGCGAGACCACCTTCGCCATCACCGCGACCGTGGGCACGGACAGCGCCACGGACAGCGTGAACGTGGTGCTCAAGCAGTCCGGCAACGCCGGGCTAGTCATAGCCAACAAGTGGGCCATCGAGGGCGAGACTGTCACAGTCGACATCGACCTTAACGCTAACGCCAAGGCGAATCCGGAGATAATCGAGAACATAAGGATCGAAGGCGTAGCGGTAGCAGCAGGCATGATCGATTCGCTCAAGACAGGCGTGCCGATCAAGGTGCCTATGGTTGCGACCAAGGACATGGGCAACGACATCGATGTCGAGCTGGTGTACGGAGGCGGCCAGATTCAGGGCTACAAACCGGTCAAAATCGCGTACCTCGCCACCCTCAATGACGACGACGATGTGAAGGAAATCACCAAGGTCGTGGTCCACAAGGAGGGCAACGACATCAACCGCTACGCCGGCGTCATGCTAGACGGATTCAACGGCGGCAAGGCCAGGATCTACGACAACGACGGCAAGCAGGACTTCGACTTCTACACGTCCATCATCGAGGCCTTCAATATGCAGGACCTCTGGCAGGAAGCCTTCTTCAAGGACGTAGTGAAGACATATCCTACAGTCGTCGCTGTGCGCACGAACGAGGATGTCTTTGCCGGAGTCACAGGCGCGGTCATGCGTGCCAAGGAGCGCGACGAGAACAACAAGCTGGTCTGGGAGAACATCATGATCTCCAGGCGCAGGGGCAAGGGCAACATCCCTGCAAACCATCCGACCTGCGGGCGCGACAACGAGACCGGCGTACAGAAGATCCAGGAGGGCCGCCAGAAGGACTTCAACGGCGACTTCGTATCCCTCAACCAGATCTGCGACATAGTAGTCAGGGACAACAGGGTGATCGTCGCCATGGACTGGGGAGTCTCAGTCGAGAAGAACATCGACAACGATAATCTGGTGTGGGTAGGCGATCCGTACGACGACTGGGGCCCGGAGCAGATAGCGGAGCACAAGCTCCTCACCTTCGGCCACGTGGTCAATGACCTCCTGATCGCCGGCGACAAGATATACGCGGCCACTGATGACAACGTCTACGTGAGTTCGGACAACGTGGGCGAGTACGAGGAAGCGTTCGGCATCCGCTGGGAGAACACCAACCTCAACCCGCCCAGCAGCGGCGGCGAGAACGACACGGAGAGCGCGGCTGACGAGCGCAACCAGAACTCGGTATGGGCGTTGGCCTACGACGCGCGCAACGAGATAGTGTATGCCGGATACAACGGCGGCATAAAGTACAGGTACCTCAGCGCCCCGATCGTCGACTGCGAGAGCGCGGAGCAATTCTCAGAGTGCGATGGATGGTCGCAGCTGGCCGGCCTCACCGAGCCGGTGATATCGCTCGCGATCGACCCGAGCTCGCCCTCCAACACGGTTACGATCTTCGCCGGCACGCCCAGCGGCCTGTATGTGACGAGGGACCGCGGGGTTACGTGGTCAAAGGTCACTGTGGAGGGCGGGGAGCAGGCGGTCACTGCAATCGACATCGCTACAGTCGATGCGGGCAACAACGTCCAGTACGAGATCTACGTCGGCACAGGCTCCGGACAGAGGTTGGTCGGCGAGAAGATACTCGTTACAAAGCAGGCGTCCACCGGCGGTAATGGCTTCAGGCCCATTGATGGCAACGTCGTTGGCGGCGGATCAGGCGATACTCCTGCTGATATTTCCAAGGTCAATGCCACTCTAGTGTTGAACTGAAGGCCCAAAGGGGGCTTTAAAAAAAAATGAGACGCCCGGCTCTTGGAGGAGAGCCGGGCGTTTTGTTTCTTTTCTGTAGATTTTTGGCCCTGCCTCGGATACTCCATTCCCATGAAAAATAAATCAAATATTCTCATTGTTGTCGCGGTTCTCCTGTGCTCGCTGGCTGTGGCGCTCAATGCCGCAGGCTCGGCGAGTCATCCCGGCAAGTCGGAGGACTTCAAGGGCTCCCCTGTCTACGACAAGCTCGACCTCAGGTTCAAGCAGGCCTGGGAAGAGAGCATTGCAAAGGGAGGCGACCCGGACAAGTCGCTCGAGTGCATGATGAAACTTGCGGCCAAACCCACGGATGATGAGCGCGCCTTGCTCTCCGCCGCGGGCTTCAAGAGCCGAACCGTGGTGGGCACGATCGTCACAGGGAACCTTGCGGCGAAGTCGGTGCCTGAAGTGGCAGCCTTGCCCTTTGTCCAGGCCATGGAGCTCGCTGTGCCGATGTCCATAAAGAAAAGGGGGACGAGATGAAAGGCAGAAATTATTTTCTCTTCGCGGCCATCCTGTCCGCAACGCTCCTTTCAGCCCAGGCCTTTGCAGGAAAGATGGATCTGCCCCTGCGCATGGCGATTGCGCAGCCCGTGGCAGCCAAATCCGCGCTGATCAAATCGATCGCAGCGGCCGACGGCGCTGAACTCATCGATGTGTTGATCAAGAGCCTCGATCCCGAAGGGACGGGGCTCGCTGTTTCGGGAATGGGCGGATCTGTACGCTCGCTTACAGGCGACATATTGACTGCGTACGTGCCCCTGGCCGCCCTCGCAGAGATAGAGGCAAGGCCCGAGGTCATCTCCATCGAGGCGTCGAAGAGGTTGAGACTCCTCATGAACACCGCACGTTCCTCCTCCAATACCAACGTGGAGGCAGCGCAGGCCGCGGGCTACTATGGCGCCGGCGTGGTGGTCGGCGCGATCGATTCCGGGCTGGATTATTCGCGCGCCGATTTCCAGACGTCGGGGGGTGCGTCGCGCGTGCAGTACCTGCGTTTCCAGAGCGTGGATCAGAGCTCCGGAACCGTGTCGATCATACAGTGCGCAAAGGACTACATCGATAGCGGCGATTGCTCGATCCCTGCGAATAACGATTCGACCATCGGCCACGGGACCCACGTCACCGGCATAGCCGCGGGCTCGGACGCCACGTACATGGGAGTCGCACCCCTGGCCGACATCATGCTCGTGCGCAACGACTACAACGACGACTTGACCGAGGGGGGAGCCACGAGCGGCACCTTCTCCGGCGGGGTGATCGACGGCGTGGTGGAGATATTCAAGAAGTCCGATATCATCGACAAGCCGGCGGTGATCAACATCTCGCAGGGCACCCATATAGGCGCGCACGACGACACCTCGCTCCTGGAGCAGTCGCTCAACTCGGCGGTGACCGGGGGATACGCGTCCGGCGGCAAGACCTACGGCAGGGCGATCGCCGTCGCCGCAGGCAACGAGCACATAATCTCCGCAGCGCTGGCCGACGCAGGGTTAGGCGCGTTCGAGGGCGGCATCCACGCTGCGGTGAACGTCCCGGCGGGGGAGAGCCATGCGTACAGGGTCTGGTTCCTCGAAGGGTCGAGTATCGACACGCCGTTCCTCACGGTAGACGCGTGGTTCGGCGCTGGAGAGGCGAGCACATGCACTGTCGCTGCGAACGCGTACAAGTACTCCGACATATTCGGCGCTGCGTTCGCAGCGCCTGGGGCAGCGCCCCTGACTACCGTAGCATCGGCTGTGATTCCGGATACGGCGCTTTCGTCTGAGGCGAGCCTCGACGACGACGATGGGACTGCCCAGATCCTGATCTCCACCGAGCCATCCGACGCCAACAACTCAAAGCCGAGGGCCCTTCTCTTATTCGGCCCCTCCAGCGGCGGAAGCTGGGACGGTCTCTCCGTGTCGGATGCAGGCAACAGCGCCTACTTCCTCGACGTGATCGTCCGCGCAGGAAGCAGCGCCTGCACCGGCAACATCTGGATGGAAGGCGGCAGCACCTACGTCAACTTCATGGGCGGGATAAACGGCGGCGCGTACGACATGGCTGCGGGCGCGAACGGCGGCGCATACGCGATGCAGGACGGGGACAACAACTCCACAGTCTCGATACCCGGGACCGCATCGGGCGTGATCACGGTCGGCGCATATCTGCAGACCAAGCCCGAGGTCGGATGCCCCAGCCAATCCTGTTGGACCGGCGCGAGCGGAGTCCAGTACGATGCCACGAACATAAACGATCCGAATGCGCTCGCAGCCCAGATCAACGGCGGCACGGTGCAGTTGCGCACTCCGTTCTCGAGCATAGGCCCGGTGGTCTATACTTACTCGGGCCGCAAGCCCGACGTGCTCGCCCCAGGGGACCCGATCATATCCACGCTGCCCACCGGCCATACGGTCGATTCCGCGCTCGCTGTCGGCAGCACCCACTACAAGAGCCAGGGCACTTCGCAGGCCTCTCCCAACGCAGCCGGCATCGTCGCGCTACTCTTTGAGAAGAACAACACGTTGTCCGCCGCCCAGGCGAAACAGGCGTTGATCTCCACGGCCACGAAGGCCTCGAGTCCGAACGACGGCGACGGCTACGGGAACGTCAAGGCCGATTCCGCGCTCGCCTCGGTCTCTGCGGACACGTCCGGATACAGCGGTACGGGCAATCTCTCGCAGGCCGATCTCGAGGATGATGGCGGAAGCAGCGGGAGCAGCGGATGCGGCGGATCGCTGGTTCCTGCGGCCGCCGGCGCCGCGTGGGCGGACGCGCTGGCCATCGCTCTTCCCATACTGATCGTGGCCTTGCGGAGAAGGCGGATGTAAACGATGAAAGGAAAGCTCGCAAAGAGGATCATAACTGCACTGACCCTGGCGGCCTTTGCTGCGATCGCGGCAGGGGCCGCTTCTTTTTTAAAGCCGATCGTCGATCTTGAGCAAGAGTCATATGATCTGAGGGTCTTGGCCTTTGCGCCGACGACCACGGCTTCGCCGGACGTGGTGATGGTCTGGCTCGACGAGGCCACGATGAAGGGGCTTTCATATCGGAGCCCTGTGCCGCGCGACTTCCTTGCGAGACTCCATTCCAGGATAATGAGTGCGAAGCCCAGGCTCGTGGGCTACGACATATTCTTCAAGGACCCCTCCTTCCCCGAGGCGGACAGCGCGTTTGCAGAGGCGCTTGAGGGGAGCGCCGCGTATGCGGTGGCGCCCATGCGGCCCGACGGGAGCGTGGAGCCCACGCTGCCCCTGTTCGAGAAGGCCCTGAAGGGGGTGGGCCTGGCAGATCTGCCGTTCAACCCGTTTGATTCCACGATCCGCACTGCGAAACTCTCTTTTGACACCAAGGGCGGTCGCATGGATTCCTTCGGCGCCGCGATTTTTTCTGCGGCCACGGGAGCGAATGCCTCCGCCGCTGTGCGCGAGCAGGCGGATCCGCCCGGCGCAGGCCCCTTCAGAGCGACGCCGTTCGTGGGCGAGGACGAGATGTTCATCAGGTTCGCGGCGCCGCCCGGCGTCATCGGCGGGAAGGGAAACGCGTTCAAGACGTATTCCGCGGCGATGGTGGAGAAGGGGCTAGTGCCCGCCGCGTGGCTTGCCGATAAAATCGTCCTCGTCGGCGCATCTTATGAGGACCTCAAGGACGCGTACCTCACGCCATATTACGCCAAGGCCGCCGGCTTCGCGCGCATGAACGGCGTTGAGATCCACGCCGGCGTCCTCTCCAGCCTCCTCACAGGCCGGTTCTATTATGCGATGACGGGATGGCAGAGGGCCGCGTGGATATTCCTGGCGGCGCTGGCGGTCGGCGCCGCCGCCGCATTCCTTACGCCCGTGCGTGCGTCCCTGGCGTACGCCGCAGCAGTGATCCTGTGGGTCCTCATCTCGGCCGCACTCTTTGCGCGATACGCGCTCGTGGTCCCGGTCGTGGCGCCTCTCATCGCACAGACCGTTTCCCTGGGCGCGGGCCTGGGCTGGCGCGCGCTGACCGAGGGGAGACAGCGCAGGTTCATCAAGGGGGTGTTCGCGCGCTATGTGCCGCCCGCCGTCGTGGAGCGCATGACCGAGAACCCGGAGCTTCTGAAGCTGGGCGGCGAGTTCAGGACCGTGACGAGCCTCTTCACCGACATCGCCTCCTTCACCTCCATCTCCGAGAGGCTGGACCCGAAGACTCTGGTAGAGCTGCTGAACGAGTACCTCGGCTTGATGAACGAGGCGCTCTTCAGGCACGGAGGCACGCTCGACAAGTACGAGGGCGACGCGATCATCGCCTTCTTCAACGCCCCGCTCGACGTCGCTGACCACGAGCTGGCTGCTGCCATGGCCGCGATCGAGATGCGCCGCGTGGACGAGCTGATCACCGCGAAATGGAAGGAGCGATGTGGACGCGAGATATCCACGCGCGTGGGCATCAATACAGGAAAGGCGGTCATAGGCAACATGGGCTCTGAGGGCCGCTTCGACTACACCGCCATCGGCGACACGATAAACCTCGCGAGCCGCCTCGAGGGGGCCAACAAGTTCTACGGGACGCGCATCATGGCGAGCGAGTCCACCGCAGGCAGGCTCGGGGAGAAGATCATCACGAGGCCGCTGGATCGCGTGAGGGTGAAGGGGAAGACAGAGCCTATAATGATATACGAGATAATGGGTGTTGCGGACGAGATGGACGCGGCGCGAATGCATGGGCTGGTCGAGCCTTATCGCCTTGCGTTCGGATTGTTCGAGGCGCGCAAGTTTTCACAGGCAAAGTTTGAACTGGACGCGACACTGAAGATTTTCAACGATGACGGGCCTGCGTGCGAGCTGGCAAGCAGGTGCGATCGTG
>Ga0265297_10010884_pt1 | contig 11295 bp, 8 predicted proteins | sample Munlanlwell13791_FD_192502 | JGI IMG/M metagenome (GOLD analysis project Ga0265297, IMG submission 192502) | Leachate microbial communities from a municipal landfill in Southern Ontario, Canada - Leachate well 137-91 | ecosystem: Engineered > Solid waste > Landfill > Unclassified | place...
TAAGCGAGATCGTCAGCCGGTCGCTTGCCGAACTCGACAACGACCGCACCGTGCAGTTGCTGGACGACATCAAGAAGCTCTCGTTCGAATTCCTGACGCGATCGGGCATCTCGTGGGGCATGGACGACCTCCAGGTACCGGAAGGAAAGACCGAGGTCATCAAAGCCGCCGAGAAGGTCATCGACGAGATCCAGAATCAGTACGATACCGGCCTGCTGACCGACCTCGAACGGCACGTCCGCGTCATCAACGTCTGGGCGAAGGCGAAGGAGGACGTGACCGATTTGAGCAAGAAGTCGCTCAACCGGTTCGGTCCGGTGTTCGCCATGATCGATTCCGGCGCCCGCGGTTCGTGGGCACAGATCAGCCAGATGATGGGCATGAAAGGCCTCGTGTCCAACCCTGCCGGCGGCACGATCGAACTGCCGGTCAAGCGGTCGTTCAAGGAAGGGTTCGACGTCCTCGAGTACTTCATCTCGACCCACGGTGCACGAAAGGGTTTGTCCGATACGGCACTCCGTACGGCAAACGCGGGCTACCTCACGCGTCGGCTCATCGACGTGTCGCAGGACATCGTCGTGACGATCGACGACTGCGGTGACGATACCGGATTCGTGCTGCTGAAATCGGAGAGCGAGGAGATGGGCGAAACGCTCTTCTCGCGCATTCTCGGGCGCGCCGTCCTTGAACCGATCATCGATCCCCGCACGAAGAAGCCCATCGTGAAGAAGAACGAGTTCGTCACGAAGGAGCACGAGGAGAAGATCATCAAGGCCGATCCTGATCAGGTCCGCATCCGCTCGGTCCTCGGCTGCAAGGCGAAGCGCGGTACCTGCATCAAATGCTACGGCTACGACCTTGGCTACAACAAGCCCGTCGCGCTCGGCACGGCCGTCGGAATCATCGCCGCGCAGTCGATCGGCGAGCCCGGAACCCAGCTGACGATGCGGACGTTCCATACCGGCGGCGTCGCCGGCGGTCAGGACATCACGCAAGGTCTTCCCCGCGTCGAGGAGCTCTTCGAGGCGCGGCCGGTGAAGAAGCCGGCATTCTTGAGCGAGGTCGACGGGCAGGTCACGATCGAGGACGCGCCCGAGTACAAGGTCGTCAAGATCAGCCACCGTGCGGCGAAGGAGGAGGTCCACGAGCTCCCGAAGAAGGCGAAGAAGGGTACCACGTTCACCGTGAAGGTGAAGGACGGCGCCCACGTGAAGGCGGGACAGGTCGTCGCCCTGATCGGCGACGAGGAACGGGCCGCGGTCACGACCGGCAAGGCGCGGGTGACCGACACCTCCGTCACCATCGTCTCCGAGGAGGATGCGATCAAGGAGTACAATGTCCCGGCCGATTACTCGCTCTGGGTGAAGAACGGCGACCTCGTCGTTGCGGGTACGCCGCTCACCGAAGGGTCCTACAACCTCTTCGAGGTGTTCCGGCTGAAGGGCAGGGAAGCCGTCCAGAAATACGTCATCAAGGAGATTCAGTACATCTACTCGTCCCAGGGACAGAAGCTGAACGACAAGCACATCGAGATCATCGTCCACCAGATGTTCTCACGCGTCTACGTCATCGATCCGGGTGATACCGACCTGCTCGCCGGCGAGATCATCGAGCGGCCGGTCGCAGAGAATGCCAACGCCGAAGCGGTGAAGGCGAAGAAGAAGCCTGCGATCATCGAGCAGCTGCTCCTCGGCATCACGAAGGCCAGCTTGACGACCGAAAGTTTCCTGTCAGCCGCGTCGTTCCAGGAGACCGCCCGCGTCCTCATCGACGCTGCAGTCAGCGGGAAGGTCGACTACCTCCGCGGGTTGAAGGAGAACGTCATCATCGGCAAGATGATTCCGGCCGGTACCGGCTTCAGGGACGTCGAGGACATTTCGTCGATCGACGAATCCTCGATCATCACGATCTAGAAGTCTGTTTTGAAGCCATTGACTGCCACCCGCAAGGGTGGCAGTCTTAGGTTGGAGATCTGTTCGTTGCGGTGCAGGTTGGGGCGTACATGTTGTGGGCTTGCCGCCCACCATGCGTGACAGAGCGAGGCTGTCACAGCGCTCCGTTCGGAGGTCCCCCCTGGACTCCATGCTCGACACCACGGAAGGGTGTCCCCCGAGACAAGTTCGTCCACAGTCATGCACCTCCATCGGTGGGCGATACCAACACCGCAACTCTTTCGGGGGACGGACAGCAACAACGTTCGTCCCCTTTCTTTGTGTTGCACAGGAACAGTGGATATGTTGTGGTATATGTTTGCTTGACATCGGTTCCTGCCGGGGAGTAGGGTTGCAGCGACGGCCCTGATTGAAGTGTGACAGTGGTGTTTCGGAGGGGCTGACGTCATATAACAATAGGTGCCGTTGGGGAACAGGAATTGTTCCCTGGCACCTTGACAATCAATCCTCTGATTAAGAGAAAGAGGGGTGGTCTTGTCGTGCGGATGGTTACCCTTGCCGCACCTGTTCCTTCTCTCGTCCATGGCAGACGTACATGCAGGAGGACTCCATGAAGTCGATGTTCGCCGTGCTTGTGGTTGCCGTCGTCATGCTCGTGACGGCGAGCGGTTCCGTTGCCGAATCGGTGACGAATCGGGCGTTTGGTCCGGTCGTGATCTGCGGCAACGAGCTGTCGTCGGCGTACGTGTTCACGGTGCATGACGACAAGGTCTACTACGGACCGTACCAGGCCTGGCCGCCGATCGTCCGTGAGAGCAAGTTCGTGAAGGCGCCGATCCCCGAGCGCATCCTGGATACGCTGGCGGTACGCTGGCGCGAGGTGAAGCGCGAGGTGTTCCGCTCGGTGGCTGATGACGTGCGTGCTGGAATCATCAACGTTTCCAGTCCGCAGCTTGCGTATGCCTACACCAACCGCTTCAACGCGTGCCGCGAGATCGTGGACACGGCGTGGGTGAGTCCGGTGAGCGGCAACCCATGGGTTCGTTTCAAGACCTCATGGGGCGTCGACTCGACCGAGATCATGCTGGGCGATTGGTCGCCGCCGCTTGAATCCGCCGCGGAGTCCTGGGCAAAACTCTGGAATGATCTGCGCGAGATCGGTTCGGCCGTCTACGTCGGGCATGGCTATAAGCTGTATGTGCCCGTCGAGGAGGTCGACAGGACCCGGACGAAGTTCGAGCAGATGAGGCGGGGCGGAGCAGCGGAGGAATCTGTACCGTCGAGCTTCCGCGCGAAGAACCGGTTGCTCGTCGAGCAGCTCCGTCACCCCGTCCCCCCGGATTCCCTCCGGACGTGGAGGTAAGCCATGCGTGCGATCGGGCACATGCTGACATGTGCTGCGCTCGTCTGCATCGCGTCTACCTCGACTGTCCGGGCGCAGAGCAACAGCAGTACCGTTGGAGCACCTGATGCGATCCGGTGTGAGCCGAACTGCATCGGCGACCTCGCGGTCGTCGGTAACGACTTCGTCCTTGTGCTGGCCAAGCACGGCTACTACGTGTACGACCAGTCGGGCGGCGTCGGAGATCGGGTCACGATTCCGGAGTATCTCGCTGCCGATAGTATTGGCTTCGGCATCAGGTTGCAGAACATGCACGGGAGCGACGCCGGGAAGATGGTCGAGGATTTCGACGACGAGAACGAACGCAGCGACGCCTATACCTGGTACAAGCAACACACGTCACTCGACGTGTACACGGCGGAGTCGCCAGCCGGCACCTACGGCATCTGCATCACGCAGGCGCAGAACGGGGCGAAGTTCTACTCCTTCGACACCTTCGTGATCGACGGTGGGTGCTATCAGTACTCGGCGGCAGCGACGGCATGGCCGGATGCGCGGTGCGTCGTGGCGTGGAACTACACCGTCACCTCGGGAACCGTCAAGTCCGAACTGGGAACCGTCTCGTCGCGTATGAACGGGAACCAGGGTCTCGATTACCGCGTGTTGGCCATGGCCGTCACCGGAACCACGCTGTCGTTCACGGGCGATATGAACACGATCCTAAGCCCGTCCGTGTATGAGGTCAGGAATTTCACCGAAGGCGGGACCTTCAGGACCTACCTCGGCATCAGCGTGATCTTTGACGGCGATCTCGATACGTCGATCCCGGTATCAGACGTGGTGTATGGGTACGGCGCGTTCGGCGTGTTCGGCGCGCAGTGGGTCAGTCCCCACCAGATCAACGCCACGTTGTGGGCTGTGACGTCGGGAATCGGCTGGCTGTACATCTCCACGTTCAACCCGTCGATCGGCGTAATGGACGGGGGGCGGAGTGCGCAGAACAGCATCGGTCTTGACGCCGATGGCATCAACGGTCGCAGCGCCACGTCGTTCCTGATGTATTGTCAGGCTGACAACCCCTGGTCGTTGTGTACCGGCGTGTCCGTCGTCCAGCAGTCGGATGGCGTCCATGTGAAGTGGCTGATCGATCAGGAGGGCGGGACGATCAGGTACCGGCTCTCCAAGGCGGACAGTTGGACCGGGACGTTCACCGTGTTCGACTCGGTTTCCGCCACGGGAGGTGGATGGTATGAGTTGACGGACCGGAATCGCGGTTCGGCGAACGTCTATCGCGTCACCGACGTGGACAGCCTCGGCATCGAGACCGTCCAGGGAGACGACGCGGTCCGTGAGCCGTTCGTGATGCCGGAAGCGCAGCTCGTGCCGTACTGCGATGTGGACAGCCTGCGGGCGGTACTGGAAGCGGAGCGTCCCCCGGAGCGATCCTACTCGCCCGAGGAGATCCTTCCGATCTTCGAGCACGTGATGTTCATGCCGCGGGTGTTCGTGGAATACGCGCAGCCTGTCGCCGATGAACTCAACGCGGAGGGACACATCTCGCAGATCGTCGCCCTCGAGGACATCGGGGGCGTCGCGGGGGTCAAACCGTACCTCGCGAACGCAGTGCCGTACGGACTCCGGTGTGCCGACCTCGTCGGTTGGAACACGGACAAGTCGTATTGGAGCATCGATGCGTTGTGGATCGCGGCGAAGAACTGGTACCGTCAGGATCTTCCCGTCCAGCCGCAACGCGACGTGTTCCGGTTGCAGTATATCGTCGATACGACATACGTGCAGGCGCTGTCGCTCGGCAGTTTCACGCCGTACTACGCGACCACCGATTCCATTGCTGATGTCGATGGCGATGGCAAGCCGGATGTCGCACTCTCGACCGTTCCGGTCGGAACCGCCGCTGAAGTCAGTTCGTGGGCGGCGAAGACCGTGACGGAATTGCGGACGAGCCATGCGACGGCCGGCGTGACCATCTTCGCGCAGGCGCGGACGTTCAACGGGAACAGCGGTTCCCGCGTCGCCGAGATCGCCGCTGAAGTCGCGGCGAGCTATCCGGCAGGTACGTCCGTCCGGCAGATCGTCGACATCGATGCTGCGCCGATGGACTACGCGACCCGTGAAGCGATCTTCGACAGTGATACGTCGGTGGTGGCAGAACTTCTCGGGACGCTTGCCAATCGGAACCGCTGGCATTTCGCCGAGGTGACGTCCGGCTTCTCATGGACGAAACATCCGGTGAACCGTGCGAAGCGGTACGTCAAGATCTGGGACTGCGAAGGTGGTGGTCCGCAGGATCGCACTCGGGATCCGAACTTTCCCGGTACCATCCTCGAGGACGCCATCGCACGCTTCCCGGGTCAGGGTCCGGTATGGGCGTGCGGGCCGTCGCGGGGAAGCTTCATCGAGGCGAACCGCAAGGCGGCACTCACGTACAACGAGATCGAACATACGACGGGCGGTCTATCCGCATCGGACATCCTGCTCCGCACGAAGCTCGTGCTGATGCAGGACTCGACGCTCATCGCGTACGCGCGTTCGCTGTGTTCCGTCGGGTGCTCGATGCTCCGTATGCCAGGTCAGGTCTACGCGACGACGGGCGTTCCCGGGGCGAACGTCGGACAGCTCGGGTTCTCGCCGCCATATCCGAATCCGACGCGTGGCAAGGCAACAATCCGGTTCTCGCTTGCGGAAAGGTCGACGGTGAACCTGTCGGTCTATGACCTTCAGGGACGGAAAACCGTCGAACTCATCAACAGCGCAGTCGACGCCGGAATCCGTTCGCTCACGTGGACATGCATGGATGGGGATGGTCGTCCGGTATCGCCGGGCATCTACCTCGTCCGGCTCCGCGCAGGGAACCGCAGTCTCGTTCAGAGGATGATCGTGCTCCGATAGCCGGAGGACTATCGGTGATGGATTGCATAGCTTCTTGAACACAGGGTCGCGGTGATGAATGTCAACACACTCACCGCGACTCCCAATTGAGGAAGGTATCAACGATACGCATTAGTCATCGTATCAACAGGAAAGGGGGTGGACTCAATGAACAAAAAGATCGCAGCATTCGTGGCCTTGGCAGCCATCGTCGGCGTGCTGGCTATCCATAGCGTCGCGCAGGCAGACGTTTCGTGGGGGTATGTCAAATGCAAGTATGGACCCCATCCCGAAAAGTGCGACGGATCGCAGCCGAAGCCCCAGGAGATTCCCGCAGATGATCCTGATACAAATAAGAACAGCGGGTAAGGCGGTTCCTGTATCAAGACAGGAAACAAGATACCGATGTCGGTCAGACGTCGGTGTTTTGTTGTTCGGAGGATCGCGCTACCGGAGGAGCCTGCTGGTACGTCAACACGACCAGAAGCGTTATGATGCCGATCGCGGCGTATGCATAGTTCAGCGGCGTGGTCAGCGTCATCAGACCGGGAATACCGTCGATCCCCGCGAAACCAACGATAGAGCATGCCAGTCCTATGCCGGTCACTGTTACCAGGTACATGCGGCGGTATCGCGGGAGGAACAGGCCTGCGAGGCCGAGGAGTACGTGCAGGGAAGCGTGGAACGGCTTGAGACGCAGGTCGATCGGCGAATTCATGAAGAAATTCATTATGCCATACGTCAGGAACAACACCCCGATGATCCAGGAGAACCATGTGATGCCGGTCGGTCGATGTCGTAGCGTCGGTTCCATAAGGCAAGTTCATCATATCAGAAAACAGGCATCGGGCGATAGATTTGCGCTGTACGGAGAGCGAAAAATATGGTACAGTAGCATAGTTACATTCGAGTATGGGAACCACCAAACGCGAGGCATTGGCAACGAAGAAACAAGGGGCCGACGTGCAGTCAACGCGCCGGTCAGAGCCGCTCAAACCGGAAACCCGGCACGGCATCACCGTCGTGGTGTTGTTCACCATCGCGGTAATCTTCCTGTTGAGCCTGTTCAACCTCGCCGGGCCGCTCGGGGAGCAGATCGACAACGCGCTCATGATGCTCGTCGGCGGCCTGCGGTACCTGATCCCGGTGGTGTTCATCGTCTATGGGTACCTGCTGCTCCTGCCCGAGCGGTACCAACTCCGCGCCTCGTCGCATATCGGCGTGGTGCTGTTGTTCATGAGCGGTACGGCGCTCCTGCACCTCACCGTGGCGCAGGCGGACGCCGTGAGCGCGATCACGGACGGCAAGGGCGGCGGATACGTCGGCCTGCTGTTGAGCTATCCGCTCCGCGCGCTGGTCGGCTCCATCGGTACCGGCGTCATTCTGGTCGCATTGCTGATCATCGCGTTGCTGGTGACGTTCAATACGACGCTCACGAACATCGCGGCGCGGGGGAACGTCGTGGGGACCGTCTATGATGCCATCCGGACCTGGTGGTTCACCATGCGGTATAAACTGGAACGAAAGAGGGACGAAGAGGCCGTGTCGCCGGAAGAGCCGGAGGAGGGTGAACCGGAGGACGGTGCTCATTTCACCGCGACGAAGATACCGGCCGAGGTGAATGCTGATGCCACCCCGGACACGCAAACGAAGCTGTTCGAGGAGCCGCCCGTCAAGAAGGTCCACCGGAAGATCGAGATGCCGACGAGCCTCCTTGAGAACCACCCGTCGAAGCCGACCCAGAGCCGGATCGACGAGAAGAAGGAGCTCATCCGGAAGACCCTCGAGACGTTCGGCATCGCGGTCACCATGGGTGACGTCAACGTTGGCCCGACCGTCACGCAGTTCACCCTGAAGCCGGCCGAGGGCGTGAAATTGAGCCAGATCACCACGCTCCTGAACGACCTGTCGCTCGCGCTCGCGGCACACCCGCTCCGCATCGAAGCGCCGATCCCGGGCATGGCGCTCGTCGGCATAGAAGTGCCGAACGAATCGGTCGCGATCGTCAACCTCCGCGAGATCATCGAGTCCGATGCGTTCAAGAAACGCAAGACGAACCTCACGTTCGCGCTCGGTAAGGATGTTGCCGGCAAACCGTGGACCGCGAACCTTGATCCGATGCCACACCTGCTGATCGCCGGCGCGACGAACTCGGGCAAATCGGTCATGTTGAACTCGCTCATCGTCTCGCTGCTCTATGCGAATTCGCCGGATGACCTGAAATTCATCATGATCGATCCGAAACGCGTCGAGTTCACTGTGTACAACGACATCCCGCACCTGCTTACCCCGGTCATCACCGAGACGCAGAAGACCGTCAACGCGCTCCGATGGATCGTCGGGGAGATGGACCGCCGGTTCCGGGTGCTCTCGAACAGCGGTAAGCGCAACATCCAGGCGTACCACCAGGAGGTGAGCGATGATATGCCGTATATCATCGTCGTCATCGACGAGCTGGCTGACTTGATGGCCGTCGCGGCGCAGGAGGTCGAGGGTGCGATCATCCGGCTCGCGCAGATGGCGCGTGCTGTCGGCATCCACCTCGTCGTCGCGACCCAGCGGCCGAGCGTCAACGTCATCACTGGTCTGATCAAGGCGAACATCACCGCCCGTGTCGCGTACAACGTCGCGTCGGCCATCGATTCACGGACCATCCTCGACATTGCGGGTGCCGAGAAGCTCCTCGGCAAGGGCGACATGCTGTTCGTATCGAGCGACCTCTCGAAGCCGAAACGCGTCCAAGGCGCATTCCTGTCCGATCAGGAGATCGCACGGGTCGCGGGATACCTCAAGGAGCAGGGCAAGCCCGATTACATCGCCGACGTTACGGAAAAGACGCCGAGTGCGGGGACGCTGGTGACGACCGACGGCGGGTATGACGAGTTCGGCGAGGACGAGCTGCTCGCCGAGGCGAAGGATCTGATCCTCCGGTCCGGCAAGGCGTCGGCGTCGTTCCTGCAGCGCAGGCTCCGCGTCGGGTATGCCCGCGCAGCCCGTATCCTCGACCTCCTCGAAGAACGCGGCATCATCGGTCCGGGTGACGGCGCGAAACCGCGCGAGATACTGATCAGCCGGGGAGAGTTCGAGAATACCGGCGTGGCCGAGGATGATGCGGAGGACGTCCAACAAGATACGGCCGAGAATGCCGGCACCGATGACGGGCAATCGGACCAACCCCAGTAATGTCCGCGTTCCGGCAGAAATCGATCGGTGCGACGGATACGCTCGGAGAGCGGCTCAAGCGCGTACGCGAGGAGCTCGGTCTTTCGGTAGAAGAGGCGGCTGTGCGGTCCGGCATCAGCGCGAAGTACGTGCAGGCGATCGAGGAGGGTAGCTACAACGAACTGCCGGGCACGGTCTATACGAAGAACTTCATCAGGAAATATGCGCATGTCCTCGAGGTGAGCGAGGAGACTGCGGTCGGTCTTTTTGAGCGCGAACATTCGGTTGCCGCGAAGCTGTCACCCACGCCGTCGACGGTGCCGGGGAAACCCGTCAGGATGCGCGCATGGCTCACGCCGGAGGGCATCAAGTGGGCGTTCATCCTTGTGCTCGGTATCGCCGTTCTGGTATACTTGGGTCTGGAAATCCGCAATTTTACAGCACCGCCGTCGCTCGTGGTGGTTTCGCCGCCCGACCAGACGACGACAACGAGCCGGTCGGTTGAACTTGCGGGAACGACGACGCCCGAGGCGACCGTGACGGTCAACGGCAAGGCTGTCCTCGTCGACCGGCAGGGCGCGTTCAGCGAGCAGCTCGACCTCCAGGACGGGCTCAATACGGTCATCGTCAAGGCGCAGAAGAAGCATGGCAAGCCGTCGACCGTGATACGGCAGATCCTGGTCACTTCCCCCACAAACTAATTCAGTGGCGTTACAAGGAGTTCGTATGGCTACTCATAAACCGAAGGAAATGGGCTCGGGCGACCGCACGAACGCGGCGCTGGCGGCGATCGAGCAGATCCGCGACCGTTTCGGCGCCGGGTCGATCATGAAGATGGGCGAAGCGAAGACAATGCAGGTCGATGCGGTCAGTACCGGCTGCTTGTCGCTCGACATCGCGCTCGGCGTATTCGGCGTGCCGCGGGGTCGCGTCATCGAGATCTACGGACCCGAGTCGTCGGGCAAGACCACGCTCGCGCAGCATATTGTCGCCGAGGTGCAGAAGGTCGGCGGCGTCGCGGCGTTCATCGATGCGGAACACGCGCTCGATCCGTCCTACGCGAAGAAGATCGGCGTGAACATCGATGAGATGCTAATCAGCCAGCCGGACAACGGCGAGCAGGCGCTTGAGATCCTCGAAACGCTTGTCCGCTCGAGCGCGGTCGATGTGGTCGTGGTCGATTCGGTCGCCGCACTGACGCCGAAGGCCGAGATCGAAGGCGACATGGGCGAGCCGCAGATGGGCCTGCAGGCGCGGCTCATGAGCCAGGCGCTCCGGAAGCTTACGGCGATCGTCGCGAAGTCGAACACCATCGTCATCTTCATCAACCAGACGCGTATGAAGATCGGCGTGTTCTTCGGCAACCCCGAAACGACCACCGGCGGCACCGCGCTGAAGTTCTACGCATCGGTCCGCATCGAGGTCCGCCGCATCGGCCAGCTCAAGCAGGCCGAGCGGGTCATCGGCAACCGCGTCATCGCGAAGGTCGTGAAGAACAAGGTCGCGGCGCCGTTCCGCAACACCGAGTTCGACATCCTCTACAACGAAGGCATCTCGAAGGAGGGCGACGCGCTCGATACCGGCCTGATGTACGGCGTCATCACGAAGAACGGCAACACCTACGCGTTCGGCGAACAGAAGCTCGGCGTCGGCCGTGAGGTCGCGCGCCAGGGACTGCGACAGGACCCGAAGGCGCTCGCCGCCATCCGCGAAAAAATCATCGAAGCGGTCAAGACGAAGCGGGTCGAGGAAGAAGCGAAGAAGTAGTATACCAATTCAAACCGAAGGCGCGCGTCGGGCAGATGCGCATTTTCGGATCCACGCGATCCAGTAGACGACGATAAACACCGGCGTCATGACGAGCAGGTAGGGGAAGAAAAAACCGCTCGATGGGATGAACCCCGTCGCGAGCAGGATGAACGATTCGATGGTGAGAAACACGAGCGCCGTGATGCCGCCGAACTGCGCGATGAGCGCGAGCGTGCAGAGCGACAGGAACACGAAGTCGCCGAT
>Ga0265297_10010885_pt1 | contig 11294 bp, 10 predicted proteins | sample Munlanlwell13791_FD_192502 | JGI IMG/M metagenome (GOLD analysis project Ga0265297, IMG submission 192502) | Leachate microbial communities from a municipal landfill in Southern Ontario, Canada - Leachate well 137-91 | ecosystem: Engineered > Solid waste > Landfill > Unclassified | place...
ATGAAGGAGGGCGATATTTTCCCAGTCGATATATCGGAGACAAAAAGGAAGATGGATTTTTTCGGGAAGAGGATCTTTGCTCCGGAGGTCATTGAGCTGGAAGGTATCAGGGCGGTAGTTATCGCGGTGCCCGTATATTTTACCCAGATCAAATCACAGATCGAGGCAGGGCACAAAAATGTCACGGAGGTGATCGATATCTGCGCGTTGACCGACCCCGAATACAGTCTGGAAAGGAAGGCCGCCTGATGAGCGCGGGAGAAAGGATCAGGCGGAGGATATCCTCACTCGAGCATTTTATTAAGGACCCGGGGAAGGGGCTTCCTGAAGACGTCTTTCTCCTGGTAAGCAGGTTAACACCTTTGATCAACGTGGACCTGTTGATCAAAAATAAGCGCGGCCAGACGCTTTTGACCTGGAGAGACGACGGTTTCTTCCCCGCCGGATGGCATATCCCCGGGGGGATAGTCAGATATAAGGAGACTATGGCCGAGAGGATACAGGCGGTGGCCAGGAGTGAGGTCAGGGCAAAAGTGAAGTGCGCTCATACGCCCCTGGTGATCCGCGAAGTGATCATCCCTTCGTTCACAGACCGCGCCCACGCTATTTCATTTTTATTCGCCTGCGAATTAACCGGCTCCCCGGCGAAAAAACTCAAGTTTGTAAAAGGGGCGCCTGAACCGGGCCAATGGGCCTGGCATGACCGGCCCCCGAAGGACCTGATCATTGTCCATCGGATGTACCGGAATTTCATATGAAAAAACAAGCAGACAAACTGAACTTCCTCCTGGTCATGCCGCGGCTGGTGCAGAGTATCGGGGATGGGTATGTTTTTCCTCTTGGCGTGGCTTATGTCTCTTCAAGTATGAAGAAGGCCGGGTTCAATGTTTTTACCTTGAATCTTAATCATCGCGCAGGCGATGTATCAGAGATCATCAAAGGCGAGATCGCCAGGCATAACATAGGCGTGGTGGCTACGGGCGGGCTCTCTCCGCAATACCACCTGGTCAAGAACGTGATCGAATCGGCCAAGAAGGCAAAGAATGGGATCGTTACGGTTGTGGGCGGAGGGATAATTTCCTCCGATCCCGAGACCGCTATCGAGGCGCTGGAGTTTGCTGATTTTGGGGTAATTGGCGAAGGGGAAGCGACTATGTGCGCGTTAGCCGGCTGCCTGGAACAAAAAGGAGATTTTGCAAAAGTCGAGGGGATCATTTTCAGGGATGGCCGGGGATACAGGAAAACCGGGCCGCGTAAGGATATCGAAGATATCAGTTCCATCCCCTGGCCGGATTATGAAGGGTTCGACATCGAAAAATACCTGGAAGTCCCGTCAGCCGGATTTGCCGGTATCAATAAAAAACGGGTGATCTGCATGCTGGGGAGCCGCTCCTGTCCGTTCAATTGCACTTTTTGCTGCCATACCATCGGGAAGAAATTCCGCCGCAGGTCAATGGATGATTTTTTCGCGGAATTGGATTACCTGACTTCCCGTTACAGGATCGAATACGTCTCTATGGCGGATGAGGTCTTTGCTCCGGATATGGAGAGCGCGAAGGAATTCTGCGAACGGATCAAGAAATATAAGATCTCCTGGTACGCGGATTTCAGGATCGACAAGGTCAGGCCGGAGATGCTTCCTCTTTTCAAGGAGAGCGGGCTGGAGGTTATGTTCTTCGGGATCGAAAGCGCGGATAACCGGATCCTCAAAAGCATGCGCAAGGGTATTACCATCGAGCAGATCGAGAAGACCCTGAAGATGGTCTATGAATCCGGGATCGCCAGTTTCGGCTGTTTTATTTTCGGCGATATCGCCGAGACCGCCGAGACCGCGCAGAATACCCTCAAATGGTGGAAGGACCACCGGGAGTACGCGATACACCTGACCCTGGTCAAGCCGTTCCCCGGCTCGTATATCTATAAATACGCCTGCTCAAAAGGGATGATCAAAGACCCGATCCGGTATCTTAAGGACGGCTGCCCGCAGGTGAATATCTCCCGGCTCAGCGACGAAGAATTCGCGGGTATCGTCCGTCAGATTTCGGAGTCGCAGATCCTGATGGACGCGCTGGATTCGGTCCAGCTCCTGGGGCTGGACCCGGTGATGGGAAGGGAGACGATCTCCGGGGTTTGCGCCAAATGTTCGAGCAAGAACATCTGGGAAAACGTTAAATTATTCTCCATCGATTATATCTATTGTTCGCGCTGCGGACAGAAATACGAGATCCCCAATCCGCCTCAGCTCAGGGAGAACCTGGACAGGCATATTTCGATCCTGCTGGAAAAATACGGCAAGGTAGCTGTCTGGGGCCTGACCCTGGGGATCATGGATCTTTTTAAGCATTCCAAGGTCCTGGCTAGCCCAAACGTCTTCCCGGTAGATATCTCGGAGAGCAAGAGGAAGACCGATCTCTTCGGAAAAAAGATACATTCACCCGAGGTACTGGATTCCGAGAAGATCCCGGTAGTGGTAGTCGCCGTGCCTTCGCACGGCGGCCAGATCTCCTGCCAGGTCAGGGAGAATCATCACGGGGTGACCGAGATAATCGATATCTGTCAATTAGTAGGTTTTAATTAGAAAGGGAGCCGTGGGAAACGCACAGGAGAAGAAACTAAGCGTGAGCGAGAGAGCGAAAAGAGGCCAGCTGAAGAAGGAGAAGCCGCGCGTCTATGAAAAGATCATGCGTTATGACGAGAAGGTTAAGCGGGGGGAGAGTATTGCCATACTCCAGTTCCAATACGACTATGCCTGTAATTTTAAATGCCGCCATTGCGATATAACCGGCCTGCGCTCAAAAGAGAAGAAAAGATCTTTTACGATCAGTGACGTGAAGGAGCTTTCGCGCCAGGCGGATGAAATGGGGCTGGGGCATATCGTGATTACCGGAGGCGAACCCCTGGTTTTCCCGGATTTCGACGATATTGTAAAGGCCATTGATCCGCGAAAATTTTATATCACCTCGGATACCAACGGATGGTTCCTGGACGAGAAGAAGGCAAGGCACCTTAAAGAGATCGGGGTGGATAAGATCCAGTTAAGCCTGGACAGTCTTTCTGCCCCTGAGCACGATGACTTCAGGCGTAAGAGCGGCTCGCATGAGAGGGCGGTAAGGGCGATCGACGCCTCTCTTGAGGCCGGGTTGAACATCATCATCGCGACCGTAGTCACGAAACAGAGGGTGAGGTCCGCCGAGTTCATCGAATTTTTGGAATTCGCCAGGCAAAAAAATGTCGCTGTATTCGTGACTTACGCCAAGCCGGTCGGCGAGTGGGAAGGCAACCTGGATGTCCTGGTGACTAAAAGCGATATGGATTATATGCGCGAACTGGAAAAAAAATACAATGTCTTTACGCACCTGACCCCCGCTTACGGGCTTAACCTGGGGTGTATCGCGGTCAAGAGGATGGTCTCGATCACCAAGTACGGAGATGTGATGCCTTGCCCGTATATCCACGTCTCTTTGGGGAATTTTTTTAAAGAACCGTTAAAGGATATCATTGCCAGGGGGATGAAGATCAAATTCTTCGGTAAATACATGGATACCTGCCTGATCGCGGAAGACAGGGAATTCTTAAGCGAATACGAAGGAAAGAGGATATACGGCAGGCCGCTTCCCGTGCCTTACGGCGAGGTTTTCACCGCCGGGGATTTTATCGAACCATGAGTGAGGGGGTAGGGATGGAAAAAAAATTGATCAGCATTATGAGCAATTGCTATAACGAGGAAGAGAATGTCGATGAATTCTACCGGCAGGTCATGGACGCCTTGTCTCCATTTCTGTCCAAATATGATTATGAGCTGCTTTTTATCGATAATGCCTCTAACGACGGCACCGTCAATAAGATAAAATCCTTGATCGAAAAAGACAGGCATGTGCGGCTTATCGTGAACGCCCGTAATTTCGGGCAGATCCGCTCTCCTTACTACGGTTTCCTGCAGGCCAGAGGCGACGCGGTCATACCCATTTCTACCGATCTGCAGGACCCCCCGCCCCTGATCAGGGATTTTATCAAAAAATGGGAAGAGGGTTTTAAAAACGTTGTCGGGATAAAGTCCGGCAGCAAAGAACACAGGATCAAGTATCTGCTGCGCAAATTATTTTACAAACTGATAGGGGGGATATCTGAAGTAGAGCAGATCGAAAATTTTACCGGGTTCGGGCTTTACGACAGGAAATTCATCGATCTCCTGCGCGGGCTCAATGAGCCGTATCCTTATTTCCGCGGGCTGGTCGCGGAGCTCGGGCTTAAGCGCGCGGAGGTTCCTTATGTGCAGGCTAAACGGCATAAAGGCAGGAGTAAACATAGCCTCTATGTTTTGTATGACCTGGCGATGCTGGGATTTGTCAATCATTCCAAGCTCCCCCTGCGGCTGGCGAGTTTTATCGGGTTTAGCGTATCGCTGGCCAGTATGGTGATCGGGCTGGGATACCTGGCCTATAAACTTCTTTTCTGGTCGAGTTTCCAGGTGGGCATCGCGCCTTTGGTAATAGGCATATTCCTGTTCGGCGGTATTCAGTTATTTTTTCTCGGCATTATCGGCGAGTACATCGGCGCGATATTCACGCAGGTCAAAAATCATCCCCTGGTCGTGGAAAAAGAAAGGGTAAATTTTTAAGGTGTTGATCAGATGAAGAAAACTGATAAGAAACGCGGGGAGATATTAAGGAAGGTAAAGGAATTTTATCGAGAGCGCAAGCCGGCCGGCTTTGTCCCCGGCCTGTCAGCCGTGCATTACGCCGGCAGGGTTTACGACGCGAAAGAATTGGTCAATCTGGTCGATTCCTCGCTGGATTTCTGGCTTACGGCCGGCAGATACGCGAAGGAATTCGAGGAGAGGTTAGCTGAATTTTTAGGAGTGAATTATTGCTTAGCGGTTAATTCCGGCTCATCCGCCAACCTGCTCGCGCTTTCAGCGCTTACCTCTCCATGGTTAAAGGGACGCCGGCTTAAACCCGGAGATGAGGTGATCACCACTGCCTGCGGTTTTCCGACAACCCTCAACCCCATCATCCAGAATAACCTGACTCCTGTGTTTATTGACGTGAGGCTGGGAACCTACAATATCAATACCGCGCAAATCGAGAAGGCCGTTACTAAGAGGACAAAGGCGATTTTTGTCGCTCATACCCTGGGTAATCCGGTTAATCTGCGGGATATCGTCGGATTGGCTAAAAAATACCGGCTCTGGTTTATAGAGGATAACTGTGATGCCCTGGGCTCGAAGTATCAGGGAAAATACACGGGTGCATTCGGGGATATCTCCACCTGCAGTTTTTATCCCGCGCATCATATAACCATGGGAGAGGGGGGCGCGGTCCTGACTAACGATCCCCGGCTCAGAAAGATCATTATCTCCCTGCGGGACTGGGGAAGGGATTGCTGGTGCGAGACCGGAACGGACAATACCTGCAAGCACCGTTTTAGCCGAAAATTCGGGAGGCTTCCTTACGGCTATGACCATAAATACGTCTATTCTCACATCGGCTATAACCTGAAGGTTACGGATATGCAGGCGGCGATCGGATGCGCGCAGTTGGATAAGCTGCCGAAATTCATCAAGGCGCGCAAAAATAATTTTAAATTCCTGTATGATGTTTTGACAAGCTACGGAGATTATTTCGCGCTCCCGGAGCCGGAGAAATATTCCGAACCCAGCTGGTTCGGTTTCCCGGTTTTGGTGAAGGAAACAGCTCCGTTCAAGAGGGCGGATATCGTCAATTACCTGGAGCATAAAAAAATAGCTACCAGGATGCTGTTCGGAGGGAATTTAACCAAACAGCCGGCTTATCAAAATATCAGGCATAGGGTTTCCGGCGGCTTAAAGAACACGGATTTAGTGATGCATAACCTATTTTGGCTCGGCGTCTACCCCGGGCTTACCATGCCCATGCTGGCCTATATCAAGAAGACATTAGAGGGCTTTCTGGAGAAAGTAAGATGAAGCTTACCATACTGATCAGTTGTTTTAATGAGAAAGCGACCATCCTTAAGGCGATCGAAGAGGCCAGGGCGGTCAAAGCCGATAAAGAGATCATTGTTATCGATAACTGTTCTACCGACGGCACCAGGGAGATATTGTTATCAGTAAGCACGGATAAAGATTTAAAGATAGTTTTTAACTCCCGGAATATGGGCGCCGGGTACTCCGGCAGGCAGGGGATACAGCTTGCCCGCGGCGATTATTTTTACGCTCCGGGCGCGGACCTCGAATACAGGATGGAAGACGCCTGCAGGATGATGGAGAAAATGGAGAGCGAGAACCTGGATGTTGTCTTTGGCTCAAGATTATTGGCAAAAAAAGGAGTGCCGATCTTACAGCTGATAAAAGAGAGGCCGTTCTGGCTCGGTTCCATTGTCGGGACGTCCCTGATCAATATTTTATACGGTAAGGATTTCACGGATGTGATCGGGACCTATTTAGCCAGGGCCAGCATCCTGAAGCCGCTTAAATGCGCCTCTACCGGCCAGGCGCTCATGTTCGAGCTGGCGAGTAAATTCTGCAAGCAAAGGTACAAAATAGGGGAAATGCCTGTTTGCTATGAGCCGCGGACACATGAGCAGGGTAAGACCATCAAGGCCCTGGATATGATCCCGGCAATCTGGGCGGTTTTTAAAGTAAAATTATTCGCATAAGAAAGGACGGCTATGCAAGAGAAAGTACTGGTTACCGGAGGGGCAGGATATATCGGCTCGGTGCTTGTCCCGGAGTTGTTAAAGAAGGGTTATAAAGTCAGGGTGCTGGATAATTTCATCTATCGGCAGAATTCCCTGCTGGAATGCGCGGCAAATGAGAATTTCGAAATAACGCGGGGCGATGCCAGAGATGAAGTGATATTAAAAGAATGCCTGGAGGGCGCGGATTTCATTATTCCTTTAGCCGCCTTAGTCGGAGCGCCGCTATGCAACCGGGATAAGATTGGGGCAATAAGTGTTAACCGGGACGCGGTCGCCTCCATTGCCAAGCTCGCCGCCAAAGAGCAGAAGATCATCATTCCTACTACTAACAGCGGTTACGGTATCGGCCAGAAAAACAGCTGTTGCACTGAAAAAAGCCCTTTAAACCCGATCACCTTATACGGTAAAGTGAAGATGGAGGCGGAAAAGATCATCCTGGACCGGGGGAATGCTATCTCATTACGGCTGGCTACTGTTTTCGGGATGTCCCCCAGGATGAGGATCGACCTCCTGGTGAATGATTTTGTTTACCGGGCTGTGCGGGACAGGTTCATAGTCGTCTTCGAAGGGCATTTTAAGCGCAACTATATCCATGTGCGGGATGTGGCAGCGGCGTTCATCCACGCCATGGAGAATTTTTCCCGGATGAAAAACGAGGCTTACAATGTGGGGCTTTCAGACGCGAATATTTCCAAACTGGAACTGTGCGCCAGGATCAAGGCGCAGGTTAAGGATTTTGTCTATCTGGAGTCTCCTATCGGCGAGGACCCGGACAAGCGCGATTATATCGTCTCGAATGAAAAGATCGAGCAGGCCGGTTTTAAACCGGGGTATTCCCTGGAAATGGGGATAAAGGAACTGATCAAGGGTTATAAGATAATCTGCAATAATATCTATGGGAATGTCTGACAAGAAATTATTAAAATTGCTGGAAGATAAGGCGCGCTGGGTCAAGAAAGAGACTTTGCGCATACATAAGCTGGCGAACCAGACGCGGCTTGCCTCGTCTTTATCCGCGGTAGAGATCTTTACGGTTTTATACTACGGTAAACTGGTAAGGTTTTACCCCAAAAATATTCGGTCTGAAAAAAGAGATAGATTCATTATCAGCAAGGGGCATGGCGCAATCTCTTTTTATCCGATATTAGCGGATCTGGGTTTCTTCCCGAAGGAAAATTTGAGCCGGGTATGCCAAGAGGGCTGCATTCTGGGAGGGATACCTGACCCGGTCATCCCGGGATTTGAGACGATCAACGGCTCTTTAGGGCACGGCCTGGGAGTTGCCTGCGGCATAGCCCTGGCCTTAAAAAACAAAAAACAGCAGGAAAGGGTCTTTGTGCTGATGGGAGACGGCGAATTGAACGAGGGGGCGGTGTGGGAGGCAATTATGTTTGCCGGAGAGCACAAATTGGATAATCTTATCCTGATCATCGACAATAATAAGGCCTGTATGCTGGATTTCTGCAGGAATGTCCTTGACCTGGCGCCCCTGGATGAAAAATTCGAGGCCTTCAGATGGAGGGTTAAAGAGGTTAACGGCCACAATGTGGAAGAATTATATGCCTGTCTGAAAGGCCTCAAGGAGTCCGCAGGGGGGAAACCCAAGGTATTGATCGCTGAGACCATAAAGGGCAAAGGCGTGCCCCGGCTGGAGATCGACCCCTTAAGCCATATCAAAAACCTGACGCCGGAGGAGGCCGAGGCGCTTATCGTGGATCTGGAATAATATGCAGACTTTGATCATGCGGGATGTCTTTATCGAAGAGATTTATCGCCGGATGCGCGCTAATAAGCGGATCTTTTTCCTCTCTGCTGATTTCGGTTCTCCCAAATTGGATAAACTGAAGCGGGATTTCAAGGAGAGGTTTATTAACGTCGGTATCGCGGAACAAAACCTGGTCAATGTGGCTACGGGGCTGGCGCTGGAAGGGTATACGGTTTATGCCTATTGCATAGCGCCTTTTCTGACCATGCGCGCGTATGAGCAGATCAGGATAAATCTCTCGCTGCAGGGGCAGCTCAAGGATATCAATGTCAACCTGGTGGGAGTGGGGGCAGGCCTAAGTTATGATGTCTCGGGTCCGACGCATCATTGTCTGGAAGATATTGCCATTATGAAGGCCTTGCCGAACCTGGAGGTATTCTCGCCCAGTGACTGGATGCTGGTTAAGGGGATCGTGGAGCATTCTCTCCGTGTGAAAAAACCGAAATATATCCGCCTGGACGGAAAACCCCTGCCTCAAATTTATTGTTCGCTGAAAGGTTTCAAAATCGAAAAGGGTTTTTGCGAATTAAGAAAAGGCCGCAGGGTGTGCCTGGTGGCAACCGGGATGATGACCCATAAAGCCCTCCAGGCGGCGCAGGTGATGGATTGCGGAGTGATCGATCTCTTTCTGATCAAACCTTTAGACGAGCCGGCATTGGCGCGGGCATTGAAAAAATATGAGGGAGTGATTACCCTGGAAGAAGGGTTCGTCGATAGCGGCGGCCTGGACAGCCTGGTCCTGAAGGTAATTAACCGCGGCCGGGCGCGGCCAAGGTTCATGAACATGGGTTTTGGCCAACGCTATGTCTTTGAAATGGGGAGCAGGGATTATCTGCATAAGCTGAATCATCTGGATGTAGCCGGTATTATAAAAAATATTAAAACGCTAGCGAGGCCTTAATGGCTGTAAAGCCAGATATAGTATTGATCAATCCGGGGGACAAGAAACAGGTCTATCAGGGGCTTGCCGGGGATTATTCCGCTGTCGAGCCCCCTTTCTGGATAGCGGTGATCGCGTCATACCTGAGGGATCAGGGTTGTAACGCGGTAATCATTGACGCGAACGCCGAAAATATCTCCGCGCGGGAGACGGCCTTGAAGGTTAAAGGATTGAGCCCCTTATTAGCCGCGGTGATCGTCTATGGTTCGCAGCCGTCCGCCTCCACCCAGAATATGACCGCAGCCGGAAAGATATGCGGGCAGATCAGAGAAAATACTGCGGTTAAGGTTGCCTTGGCCGGGCTGCATCCGTCGGCGCTTCCGGAGCGCACCATGCGCGAGGAAGAGGTGGATTTTGTCGTTGACGGCGAAGGACCGGGCACGCTGCTGGAGTTGATCCGGGCCCTGAGAACACGCAATCCGGTTTTTTCCGGCGTTCCCGGCCTCTGGTATAGAGAGAGCGGTAAGATCAAAAATAATCCGCGGCCGGAACTGATCAGGGACCTGGACGAATTTTTGCCGATTGCCGCCTGGGACCTCTTGCCGATGGAAAAATACAAGGCGCATAATTGGCATTGTTTTGACGCTATTGAAAACCGCAAGCCCTATGCCGCGATCTACACAAGTTTAGGGTGCCCTTATAACTGTATTTTCTGCTGTATTAACGCGCCCTTCGGCAAGCCCGGGATAAGATACAGAAGCCCGGAATTAGTGGCGCGGGAGATAGAGTTGCTGGTAAAAAAATATAAAGTAAAAAATATCAAGATTGTGGACGAGCTGTTTGTCTTAGACGAAAAGCACTATATGAAGATCGTAGATTTTTTGATCGAGGGAAGTTTTGGCCTCAATATCTGGGCATATGCCAGGGTAGATACGGTCAGGAAAGAGAACTTGTTTAAAATGAAACAAGCCGGGATCAACTGGCTGGCCTTAGGGATAGAATCCGCCAACCCCGCGGTAAGAGACGGTGCGTCCAAGCAGATGCGCGCCCGGGAGATTAAGGGAGTGGTCAGGGATATCCAGGAGGCGGGCATAAGAGTGATCGGGAATTTTATCTTCGGGCTCCCGCTTGATACCTTAGCTACCATGCAGGAGACCCTGGATTTGGCTAAGGACCTTAATTGCGAATTCGCTAATTTCTATTGCGCTATGGCTTATCCAGGTTCTAAGCTTTATGATCTTGCCGTTGCAGAGGGTTGGGATCTGCCTAAAGAGTGGCATGGTTTTTCCCAGCACTCCTATGAGACGCTACCGCTGCCGACAAAAAACCTTACGGCTAAAGAGGTTTTAAAGTTCAGGGATGAGGCGTTCCGGCAATACTTCGCTAACCCGGTTTATTTAAATATGCTTGAAGAGAAGTTCGGGCCAAAGCTCAGGCAACACATTGAAGAGATGAACCGCGCAAAATTAAAGAGGAGAATATTGGAATGATCATCAGCAAAACCCCTTTCAGGATCTCATTTTTCGGAGGCGGGACAGATTACCCGGCCTGGTTCGAGAAATACGGCGGCGCGGTATTATCCACGACCATCGACAAGTACTGTTATATCACCTTGCGCTATCTGCCCCCCTTCTTCGAGCACAAGCACCGGATCGTCTATTCGATAGTGGAAAATGTCAGATCCGCCGGTCAGATCAGGCATCCGGTGGTCAGGTCAATCCTGCAATATCTCAAGATCGACAAAGGCATCGAGCTGCATCATGACGGCGACCTTCCCGCGCGTTCAGGCCTGGGCTCAAGTTCTTCATTCACCGTGGGTATGCTGAATTCGATCTATGCTTTGAAAGGCAAAATGATCTCCAAAGGCCGGCTGGCCAAAGAGGCGATCCATATTGAAAGGGGAGTGCTCAAGGAAAGCGTGGGTTCCCAGGACCAGATCTCGGTGGCCTACGGCGGATTAAAAAAGATAGT
>Ga0265297_10010887_pt1 | contig 11292 bp, 13 predicted proteins | sample Munlanlwell13791_FD_192502 | JGI IMG/M metagenome (GOLD analysis project Ga0265297, IMG submission 192502) | Leachate microbial communities from a municipal landfill in Southern Ontario, Canada - Leachate well 137-91 | ecosystem: Engineered > Solid waste > Landfill > Unclassified | place...
CTGCGTGGACTGGCGACGTAGCACAAAATTATGTAGGACCATCAAATACTTCGTGGAATTCAACTCAAGGGATGGGACAAGTGTATACATATAAAAATGGTACAAGCCAAGGAACAACCGTTTTGCATCGTGGCGGGTCTTGGGGCGGTGGTTCGAATGCTGGAGTGTTCGCTACGAGTCTGACTTGGAATACAGGCAATACGTCCTACGCTGTGGGGTTCCGTTGCGCGAAGTGATAGTATGGTGGCGTGAGGTTTGCGGAACGCAAACGTATCGAACGCCACTATTCCAAAGTGACCTTTCCGTTTGTATTTCTCTTTTACCTTTTTCCTTTCATAGCCATGAACATAAATCAAACATTATTGGAATAAAAATATTTTTATAATAAGAACTACCCTCCGTATCGGAGGGTAGTTCTTGAATTTATTTGTACCATGTATGAAAATTTAGGATTAAAAGAATTGAAGGTATATCAAAAAGCATATGACTTTCATGCGTGGTCGTCTGCGTTGGTATCTCGTCTTGCTCGCATTCATAAATATAGTTTGGGAGTGGAACTTGAGAAAACAATTATTCATCTTATCTCAAGTATTATTCGTGCCTATTATTGCACCACAAAAGAAAAAATAGATATGTTGTGTGAGTGTTTGGTAACACTTGAGATTATTCAGATTTACATTCGCATGGGATACGAAGCACGATCGTCGGGCGGTATTAGTGCAAAAAATTATGAAACCGCATCGCAAAAAATTGATGAGCTGAGAAAAATGATTTTTGCGTGGAAAAAATCTTCCATCACTCGTGAACCACTTGAACGCGTGCAAACTGATTCGCGAGGAGGGTAAGATCGGAAGCAATTCTTTTGCTTCGTGGCGGGAATTGGAACAATGGTTCGAATGCTGGAGTGTTCGCTACGAATCTGAATTGGAATACAGGCAATACGAACAACAATGTGGGGTTCCGTTGCGCGAGTGTCCTTATTGGGGCGCGCCAGAATTCCGCAAAAGAAAGGCGGAAGTGAGCATAAAAAAGGTCACCGATCGATATCCTTTCCTGAACCGTTTTGTGATTATCACAAACGAGGGAACTATATGTCCGTACCTCCGCATACAGGTATGTGTGCGGAGGAGTAGACAGTATCGATATGTGGAATACAATTACCAGTTTTTCCAATTTAACAAATGCATATCATAAAGCGGCTCGACGGCGGAGATACAAAGGAGACGCACTTCGTTTTGGGATGAACCTCGAACATGAGTTACTGCTCTTACAAAAAGAACTTCGGAATCACACATACACTCCTGGGGCATATCGTTCATTTGTGCGACACGATTCAAAACGAAGAGTTATTCAAGTTGCTCCATTTCGCGATCGTGTGGTACATCATGCATTATGTAATTGTATAGCTCCCATTTTTGAGCGACATTTTTTGTATGATTCCTATGCGTGTAGAAAGAACAGGGGGACACACAAGGCAATTGGGCGAGTTGAGCAATTTGTGCAGTCGGTAAGCAACAATTATTCACACGATGTTTATTGTATGCAGTGTGATATCAGAAAATATTTTGATTCTATTGATCATACAATTCTTTTTCGGTGTATCACACAACATATTGATGATCCTCAAATACTTCATCTTGTATGGAAGATTATAAAAAGTAATGGATTAGATAAGGGAATCCCTATCGGAAATCTCACTTCACAGTTATTTGCGAATATTTATTTGAATGAGCTCGATTATATAGCGCGATTTCATATTGGTATACACCACTTTGTGCGGTATATGGATGACATCGTTATTGTTATGCCGACCAAAGAAAAATTGTGGAATGCATACCTACTAATGAAAACAGTGTGTGAACAGTCGCTCCTTATTTCTTTTAAAGGATCGTTTCCTAATATTATTCCGTGTGAAAAAGGCATTCCGTTTCTTGGATATACATTATTTCGTGAATATCGCACACTTCGTCCTGATACCGTTCGGCGAATGTTTGTGAAAGCAAAAAGAAAACGTCACGCCTATGATATTGGAATGGTATCTGAATCTGCATTTACAAACGGAATGATGTCGTTTGACGGATATGCCCGCCATGCGAATGCATGGAAGATACGAGAGAAGTTAAAAGATATTACGTCTGGAAAATGAAATTTTATATCACTATCCTTTTTGCTTTTTTATAACGTTCAGTTGCCATAAGTTCCGCTTTTAATTTATGGTTTGCTACTTCACATTTTTTTAGGCGAGGAAGAAAATCATCAATAAATTTTATTACATTAAGATCTTTGTTTACTCCATAGAAAAAATCCATTAGTCCCATCACAATATTTCCAATTTGCCATAAGTCGGTCTTTATGAGGTACTCGTCTTCAATGTCAAAAAATGGTGTTTCAAATCTATATTGATCGCTATCAAAACGAAAGTTGTTATGTGCATAGATAATATTTGAATGCGCAGAAGATTTATTTATCCCATCTTTTGCATTTTTAATTGCATTAGACGCGTCGGGGAATTTTTCTTGTATCCACGCATACCGCTTTTTGGTTAATTCTTGAGTTGCGTCTAAAAGACCGTCTTCACCTATATCAGCAAATCCTGCTACGTCGGGATTTACAATCGCATATCCCGCACAAGAGCCCGCCTCTAAAACCTGACGAATATCCATCATTGCTTGAGTGTGATGTAGTCTGAGTGTTGAAAAAAGAGCGAGCGTGTAATGTTTTCGAATCTGTGAAAGAAATATTGCAAAAATAAATCTATCGGGATCAATTGATTTTATAAATTCTTGCAGAAGACCATTAAATTCACTTGCGTTTATAAAATAATCTCCAAATCGTTCTTGCCCCCTTAAAGCCATTTCATGCTCACTTGCTAGTATTTCTTCAATATTTGACTGTTTGAATTCCATGTTTAAATACTTTTATTTGAAATAGCGACAAAGAATGGTAATAAAATACCTAGTATAAAAACAATCCAAATTATTCCAATGGAAGTGAAATATTTATATTTATGAAATAAATTCTTTCCATCAATATCACGAATAATTTCGCCAATCAATCTACCATCCTCCTCAATTAGAATTCCGTTATCTTTTTTCTTAGCAAAATTTCGTTGGACCAAATTATCCATTGCGGGCTGGAGTGATTCAATTGGTAGTGAGTGGGGCGTTCTCTTTTTATCTAATATTAATTTTTCATCAAGAATACTAATCCAAATAAAAGAATGGGTGAGTGGCATTCCTGGATACTCGTTTGTTGTTGTCCATTTCAAAATTTGTCTTTCAATGTCCCAAATAATACTAAATTCTCCATCGGTTTTTGATTTTTTATCTTGATGGTAAAGTTCTTGATAGAGCTCAAGTTTTCTAAAAAAACGTATTTGAATTGGTAATGTCATAGTTTAGGCGAATCTAATTATGATAATGGAGCCGATAAAAATAAGTACTCCGCCAGCAAAGAAGTATATATTTGGAGTGGAACGGAAAAAGATGTAACTAAAGAGAACTACAAAAAATGGATAGGCGATTTCAATCATTGAAGCATTAGATGCGTTCAATCCTTTAATACCAGAGAAGATTAAGAAATTTGCGAGTCCTGCTAACAAAACGGAAATAACAATAAGTAATAGAGTTGATTTTCCTGAGCTGAGTACAGTTTTTATCGAATCATTATTAAAGAATACAAATGGCAACATAATAATTGCAGTAAGCAATGAATCAATAAATAAGAGGTTAATAGGAGAGATATTAGATAAAACCTTTTGATCTATTGTGTAGACCAACCCCCAAATTATTGATGCTCCTACAGCACATATAAATCCTAAATTCATTTTATTTCTATTTTTTGTAACTATATCATACAAAAACAAAACCACCAGAAAGGTGGATTTATTTTGTTGCAAATCTACAATACAACGAACTCGTGCGCGATAACCTATCTCGAAATGGTGCCCCCACTAGGATTCGAACCTAGGACCTTCTCGTTAAGAGCGAGCAGCTCTACCAGCTGAGCTATAGGGGCATACCACGTGAATTACTATACAACAAAACCGCATTTTTTTTCAATATGAGCTTTATTCGCTAATAGTTGCGAGAAGAATAACTGCAACACAAGTAATCGCAACACCAATATATTGATGCCATTTTAATTTTTCTTTATTAAGAAAAACGCCGAGGAGTGCACCGAGCGCTATATAACTTTCAGTAATTCCGACTGCTATTGAAATAGGAAGATATAGAGTTGCAAACGCAAAAAATATCCACGCGATATTATCAAGAATACTTTGCCCAGCGATAATTCCAATATTTTGTTTTATCTCTCTTATTCCACCGTGCAACTCTTTACGAAGAAAAAGATAAAAAAGACAAAAAATTCCTAATGATCCATGAATAAACCAAATTGAAAGAATGGGGGATATTGTTTGGCTTGATACGCCAACAAGAAAATTTCCCAAACCCATTCCAACTGCTCCTGCAAGTGCGAGTATAACACCGCGTTCAAAAATTCTCTTGTGATAGTGAAGGTGGGTGTGGTGTATTGTTATTGCGAGCATAATCCCAACAAAAATTACACTAATAAGTATTATCTGAACAAGTGAAAGATATTCACCCCAAAGTCCAATACTTAATCCAACCGAAATAGGAACTTCGGCGCCATAGAGTGGTTCGACAATAGAAAGTTTTCCTCGTTTTAATGCTTCAAAATCAAATAGAGCGGCGGCAAACATTACTAATCCACCAAGAGAAAGAATTATGATGTCTCGGGGCGAACTAAAGAGTGCGGGAATTTCTTTATAAACAAATGGGAATAATAAGATGAGTGCAACGACACCAATATACATTAATGCTTTCATACTCCCCACCTTGCGTACAGTTTTTTGAATAAAAAAATCGGCTAACGTCCATCCAATCATAGCTCCTAGGGCAAATAGAATTCCTTGCATATATTTATTGTACCGTACTTTTTTGTGCCCCCGCCAAGATTCTTATCTCCCTTCGGTCGAAATCCACCATTTTATAGTCACCTTGCGGTGAATAAAATGGGGACTTTCAGTTCGAATCTCTGCGTGGGTAAAACAAAAAAGCGAGGAATAAATCCTCGTTTTTTGTTTTTTTGTGCCCCCGCCAAGATTCGAACTTGGAACGACAGTTTCGAAGACTGTTATGATATCCATTTCACTACAGGGGCTTTAATAGCAATTGTATATATATTTGAGAAAATGTAAATTGGTAATAAAAAAGAGCCCAGTGGGCTCGTTATTTTTTGAGTTCTTCTTCAATTTTCTTGAGAATTTCATTCGCTGATTGTATAAAGGATTTGTCTTTGCCGGCTTTATATGTAGGGATTTCTTCTATCTCCTTTTTCAACTCATTGAGCTTCTCTTTTTTTTGTTCTGTTTTTAGATCTTTTGAATTTACAATTGAATAGAGCCTCGAATTGTAAATACTGTCGAAGAATTTTGTTGTGTCGGTCATTTCTAACTCCTTTATTGTTTTGGTTTAATAATCCATTCGTGTAAAAACGCAGTTCCTTTTGTCGAATATTCTGACCTGATGATCGGAATTCTTTTATCAAAATAAATTTCGACAAGATGTTCACTATTGGAAGAGCGCAACATTATTTCATAGGGTTCTGGCAATCGTGGATCGTCTGGTCCGGTGTAATCCCCATCATAAGGGTTGGGAAGTCCTGTGCGCGGTAAAAATAATTGTCCATCAATTAATCTTCGGTATGCAATACTCCAACTTTTGTTGTTGTCGGTGAATATTTTTTTATATTCATAGAAGACAACATCATCAAGCAAAAAAATAAGCGCTGTACCATTCTTTTTTACTTTTAGCTTTTTCCCTTTTATGTTTTCATCGAGGACTATTTGTCCTCCTCTTGATCCCATAAACCGTACGAAGAATCGGACTGGATCTGCATGAGAAAATGCGTTTTGTAAAGAAGAAAAATAGTTCTTTTGAAATAACTGGTATTGTTCCATTGGAAGCCCCCGTTGTTAATGTAGCTATCTAGAGAATAGATATTTTCAATATATTTGTCAATGTTTAGTATTTCTATTACAATGATATTGGAATGAAAAAGATTCCGAATGAAATTCAAGAGATAGCAAAAAAACTTGAGGCAAATGGCTTCGAGGCGTTTCTTGTTGGGGGGTGTTTGAGAGATATGATCTTGGGTGTTGATCCAAAAGATTGGGATATTGCAACAAATGCAACACCAACAGACATTCAGAATTTATTTTGGAATTTTGGTGGAAGAACCAAAGAAGATCCCGCAACACTTTATGAAAACAATTTTGGAACCGTTGGAATCAAAACAGAATCAGAAATTCCAACATTAAAAGTTATTGAAATAACTACGTATCGCATAGAGGGAGCATATTCTGATATGCGACATCCTGATGAGGTAAAATTTGCAAAAACGATAGAAGAAGATCTAAGCAGAAGAGACTTTACCGTGAATGCGATTGCATTTGATTTGCGCGAGAAAAAAATTTCACAAGATCATTTAATTGACCCGTATGGGGGATTGGATGATATTTCAAAAAAGATTATTCGCACGGTGGGAAATCCAAATGAACGATTTACTGAAGATGCACTTCGTTTAATGCGTGCGGTCCGATTTTCGGCACAACTTGGATTTGATATTGAGGAAAAAACAAGAGAGGCAATTCGTTTTCATGCCGGTCTCCTTGAGGTAATTACAAAAGAACGTATTAGAGATGAGTTTTCAAAACTCATTATGACTTCTCGTGCAGCGGAGGGAGTTGTAGTTATGGAGGACGCGGGGTTACTTCAATACGTAGTTCCAGAATTAAGGGAGGGAATTGCATGCGGGCAGAACAAACATCATATATATACTGTTTTTGACCATAATGTTCGTGCATTAAACTATGCAGTCGAACAGAATTATTCACTAGAAATTCGTCTCGGTGCGTTATTGCACGATGTGGGAAAACCAAAAACAAAACGCGGAGAAGGAATTGATTCAACATTTCATGGACATGAAGTTGTGGGTGCAAAAATGACTGCAAAAATAATGGATCGTTTGCGTTTTCCAAAAGATATTGCAGAACGAGTAATTCATTTGGTTCGCTATCATTTGTTTTATTACAATGTTGGCGAAGTCAGCGAAGCGGGAGTTCGAAGGTTTATTAGTCGTGTGGGGATTGAAATGGTTGATGATTTATTAAAAATTCGCGAAGCGGACAGAATTGGATCTGGAGTTCCTAAGGCGTTCCCATATAAGTTGCGTCATTTGCAGTTTATGATTGAAAAAGTTCGTCACGATCCTGTGCATCCAAAAATGTTGAAATTGAACGGAACTGAGTTGATGGAATTGTTGAATATAAAACCAAGTAGGAGAGTGGGATATATTCTTTCCATTCTTCTTGAAGATGTTCTCGATGATCCATCAAAAAACACGAAAAAATATCTTGAGTCTCGTGCCAAAGAATTGAGTGTTCACGATGATGTGGTGCTTGCAGAAATGTCGGAGAAGGCACGAGAAATAAAAGATGAGTTTGAGTCGGGAGTAGAGCAAGAGATGAAAAAAAAATACAAAGTATAAAAAATATCCGTCTTGCGGATATTTTTTGTTTACTCTGATTTATCTTTGTGTCCAATCCATTTATTTATTTCATCTTCATTTTTTGGCTTTGTCATTTTGAGTGTTCGCGCTCCTGGAAGATCATCAAAGGAAACAGTCTCATCCTCTCTTTTAAGCTCGTCTTTCTTTTTTACCTCGGGAGTGAATATATTTTTGAAAAATTCTCTCATATTTTTATTATACCCCCTCTTACTGATTTACCAAATAACAGATTTCGTATATATTGTGTGAGTAGTTTCTAGTTGTAAGCAAAGCTTCCATTTTGGGCGTTCGGATGAAATAAGTATGCTTATTTTACTCTTCACTTCGGGCTGTAGTATACCGGTAGTACGTACGCTTCGGGTGCGTATAGACTGGGTTCGATTCCCAGCAGCCCGACAAAAAAACAAAATACCCTGCGATAGTAAGGGTGTTTTGTTTTGAGATGAGGAACGCAACTGCTTGCGTTCCGTCGGGAAGCGAAGAGCGGAGCGATGTGCGAGCAGTGGCGAGCACCGCGAGCTCAGGTTCGAGACAACGGTGAACGGCGGCGAACTGTTAGTCGAGAAGATTCCCAGCAGCCCGACTGAGCTGAGGCGAAGTATAAAGTTATATACAAAAAAATCCTAAATAGGATTTTTTTGTATATAGGGTAAAATAGATATAAGGAATTGATATGAAAAAAGTTATTCTTGTTGGTCGCAATCTTGAATCAATCCGTCCACTTATAGAACAAGCAAAATTTGCGTTGGTTAATGAGAATCCTGATTTTGTTATAAGTTATGGTGGAGATGGAACACTTATGGGTTCTGAATTCGCGTATCCAGGAATACCAAAAATTATTCTCAGGGGAAGTTTAATTTGTAAAAAAGCATCACTATTTTCAAATGAAGTTGTTTTAGAAAAAATCCAAAACAATCAATATCATATTGAATCAATGGAAAAACTTTCAGTGCAATCAAAAGGGAAAGAATTAGTAGCGCTGAATGATGTGGTAATACACAACAAAAATCCTCGTCATGCGATACGATACATTCTTTCAATAAATGACAAACAAGTTGGAAAGGAAATTATCGGCGACGGTATTGTTGTCGCAACCACCTTTGGTTCAACAGGATACTATCGCTCTATTACCGACAGCTTTTTTGAAGTAGGAATTGGTCTCGCATTTAACAACAGTACCGAACAATCAGATCATATAGTCCTAAAAAACGAAAGTATTATTAAACTCCACATAACTCGCGGTCCAGCAATGATTTATGCCGACAATCAAGAAGATGAAATAGAATTATCTGATGGCGATATTGCAATAGTAAAATTATCAGGACAGATTGCAAATATAGTTGTTCCATTTGATTAAAACAATATTTATCAGTATAAATAGATATTCGAGGGCCTATGGTTCAGTGGTAGAACACGGCATTCGCATTGCTGAGACGGCAGTTCGATTCTGCCTAGGTCCACAAAAATAAAATTTGGTTTATGAAAAAAATAAATCGATGTGCGTGGGTTCCAGAAGGAAACACACTTTACGAAAAATACCACGATGAGGAATGGGGAGTTCCTGTGTGGGATGATAAAAAAATGTTTGAATTTTTGGTGCTTGAAAGTGCTCAGGCGGGACTTTCGTGGATTACTGTTTTAAAAAAGCGAGAAGCGTATAGGAAGGCATTTGCAAATTTTGATCCAAAAAAAGTTTCTCGATTTACTTCAGTGGATGTAGAAAGATGTATGAAAAATGAAGGTCTCATTCGAAACCGAATGAAGATTGAGGCAACAGTAAACAATGCAAAACAATTTTTAAAAATTCAAAAAGAATTTGGAACGTTCAGTTCCTATATATGGGGATTTATTAATAAAAAGCCGATAGATGGGAAAAGAAAATCAATTAAAGAGATTCCCGCGGTAACGAGCGAGGCGGAAATTATCGCAAAAGATTTAAAAAAGAGAGGGTTTTCTTTTTTCGGTCCAACAATCTGTTATGCACATATGCAGGCGGTCGGTATGGCAAATGATCACACTATTGATTGTTTTCGATATAAACCAAGGAAACAGAGTATAATAAAGAAGTCGAGAAAAACAAAAAATATATGAAAGGATATATAAAAAATATTGAGAAAGAGACACTAGAAAATTCTTTTTTTAGAAAAGTGATTTATACAGGTCGCTACAGTCAGCTTGTAGTGATGCATTTAAATCCAGGGGAAGAGATTGGAGAAGAAGTGCACGGACTTGATCAGTTCCTTCGCATTGAGGAGGGAGACGGAGTAGCAATTTTAGATGACGTTTCAACAGAGGTTCATGATGATTTTGCGATCGTGGTTCCTGCAGGAACAAAGCACAACGTAAAAAATACATCAGCTGATAGAGCGATGAAAATTTATACCATTTATTCACCACCAGAACATAAAGATGGAACGATTCACAAGACAAAGATGGATGCGATGAATGATGTGGAGGATCACTTCAATGGTAAAACCACAGAATAAAAAATCCCTACGGGGATTTTTTATTTTAAATACTTAATACCTAATACTTTATACGGTATACTATCTATATATGACTTCTGTTGTTTTTGATCTCGCAATTGTAGTGCTTATTGCTGCAGCATTCGGAGTCATTGCGCGAATGTTTAAGCAGCCAACAATATTGGCATATCTTGCAACTGGAATTTGTATTGCTGCCGTAGGAATGCTTGCGGTGGGAGCAAATGAAACATTTACTGCATTTTCAGAACTTGGGGTAATGCTGTTGCTTTTTATGGTTGGTTTGGAAATTAACTATACATCCCTCAGATTGGTTGGAATTCAATCACTTATTTTAGGATTAGGACAGATTGTTTTCACGTTTGGAATTGGATATCTCTTAACCTCATTACTTGGATTTTCTTCACTCGCTTCGGCATATATTGCTATTGCACTAACATTTTCGAGTACTATCGTGGTGGTTAAGCTGCTTTCGGACAGAAAAGAAATGAATAGTTTGTATGGAAAGCTCGCGTTAGGAATTTTGTTAGTTCAAGACATTGTGGCAATTCTTTTATTGGTAGTTCTCGCAGGGATTGGAAAAGGAACAGAATTCTCTTTCTGGAATTTATTTTTAGTACTCATTGAAGCAATTGTATTGTTTATTTTTATGCTTCTTTTGGGAAGGCGCGTGCTTCCGATTATATTTGATAAAGTTGCCCGATCAAACGAACTCCTCTTCTTAGTAAGTATGGCGTGGGTATTTCTCGTGGCGGCGTTTGTTTCAAAAATTGGATTTTCAGTAGAGATTGCTGGATTTCTTGCAGGACTAGCACTCGCAAATTCTTCAGAACATCACGAAATTGCTGCACGCGTGAAACCACTTCGTGATTTTTTCCTTATCGTGTTTTTTGTGGTGCTTGGCGCTTCAATTTCATTTGCAAATTTTGCCGCAGTTGCACTTCCTGTGCTTATTCTTTCTTTGTTTGTGCTTATTGGAAATCCACTTATCATTATGGCCCTTATGGGGGTTATGGGGTATCGGCGACGAACGGGTTTTATGACTGGTATTTCCATCGCACAAGTTTCTGAATTTAGTTTGGTGTTGGTTGCCATCGGATTTAAGTTGGGACACATTGGAGGAGATGCGGTGACAACAGTAACTACTATTGGGGTTATTACCATAACGTTATCAACATATCTTATTCAGTATGGCGATCAATTATATAAATCACTA
>Ga0265297_10010888_pt1 | contig 11292 bp, 12 predicted proteins | sample Munlanlwell13791_FD_192502 | JGI IMG/M metagenome (GOLD analysis project Ga0265297, IMG submission 192502) | Leachate microbial communities from a municipal landfill in Southern Ontario, Canada - Leachate well 137-91 | ecosystem: Engineered > Solid waste > Landfill > Unclassified | place...
TCCTATATTGATGATTTGCGAGAGACTCGCAAGGACCTACAAGAACAGGATAATCACATTAAATCACAGCCTGTTTTATCGATTACTCAGTACATCGAGCAATTGGAAAAAATATTTGAGTTTGAAAACCGCGCTTTAATGCTTGAATATCTTTCAACTATGGGCCTTCACGCGCTTAATGATGCAAAAGAAATAAAGCCAAATTATCCAGTAGGTGATGATAATGAACCCACGTCAACAGCCCCTGGTGGCATGGCTGATATTGAGTGTTTTTATGAAGATTTTAATATGATCTGTGAAGTCACAATGTTAAAAGGTCGTGACCAGTGGTTTAATGAGGGTCAACCTGTCATGAGGCATTTACGTGATTTTGAGAACTCGAATAAAAATGCTTACTGTATTTTTATTGCACCCACAATTCATACTGACAGTGCCGAAACTTTCCATATTGCCAATACAGTTGGTTACAAAGGTGTCAAACAGAAGATTGCACCTCTTACAATAAAACAATTTATTGATTTGCTTAAGACACTTAAAAAAATGCGTGAAGCAAACAAGCAATTCACACATAATTATTTAAAAAATTTAGTTGATGAGATTGTCGAAAGTGCTAATAGTATAAGTAATTCTGACGATTGGGTTATTAATGCTCAAAATATTGTAAATTACTGGTCAGAAAGTTTGGTAAAATAAAGGGAGTGAGGTCGAGTCTTATCTGGGGGCTGGATGTGCTGGGATGATTAAAAAAATAAATTATTATTAACTATTAACAAAATATTTATGGTAAAAAAAGAAGAGTGGGCTAGTGAAAATAAGGGTAAGCCATGGACAGACAGTGAACTTGAGGCCGTTCTCTCTGATGCGCCTACAAAAGATAACTGTGAAAAATATGCGAAGGCTTTTAAAAGAGGCCGCGGCTCAATAGAGCAAATTTATCGGTGGGCAATGACAAGCAAGAAAGAAATCATGGAGAAAAGAGGTGATGAAAAATTTGTTAACCAAATCAAAAAAGTGTCAAAAAAGATAGGTTGGGTTGCTTAAGAAAGGCTTCGTAAGCCTTAAATAACAGACGAAAGGCCGGCCACACGGGGCCGGCCTTTCGTCTAGAGCGGGACCTCCTTAGAGACTTCTTTCAAGGACTGCAATACGGACAATATTATTACATAATTTCCATGTCGCTTGATCTTTTCCAAGTTTGGTTGGGTTTCTCATCTCTTTTGCTTGTTCCCCAACTGTTTTTGCAATCTCATCGGCCAATGTCCTGAAGACTTTTATCGGGTCGTCCTTCCAGATCGCCCTACCTTGTTCAATTTTTACTAAATTACGAAACGCTGCTAAAATTGGATATATAAAAGCACTTGGTATTCGGTAGTTTGCTTCACCAGAGATAAAGGGCAACTCCTCGTTGTTCATTTTTGGTCTATTATTGATCTGTATTATCCCCGTCAAAGCTCCAAACTTTCCACCAGCGGCTTTGTTGTATGCATCGGGGATTTCTTTATAAATTATGTCGCGCAATTCCAGAATCTTTGGGATTAGGGGAATATATTTCATTAGTACAGGGCGATAACTTTTAAAGTGCTCAATAACATTAGATTTTTGAGAATAGGCCATTATCGGGTGCTTCTCTTGGTCGAAGTGGTCAACGTCAAAGCAGACAAGGTATGAGAGAATTTCTTTTATATCAATATCTTTTGCCTCCCCAGTTGCCTCGTCAATTTCGTATTCTTTGTAAGCTATTCTGTTTGCGTAGGCCTTATCTTTAAGAACCTGTTTTATCTCCTCGAAATGTTGGTTTAACTCCTCTAGGCTTTCTGGTTTAACCTGAGCAGAAGTGTTACGAGCCAGAACAATTTCCACTGCGTCATCGAGATTTTCAATACCTTCAATAATCTCTAAACGGACGCAAGCCTCAATATCTTTTAATTCGCTGGGTTCTGTGCCATGAACATAATTTTGAAGAACCCTATAAGTGTGGCCTCCATCAAGCAAGCCGTGCCTTGTCTGGTCTACAAACTCAAGGCTTATTTCTCCAGTTTTGTTGTCGTAGGAAGCCTTTTCGGCGAGCAAAGTAATTCCTCGGTTTCGAAATAGAAATTGGTCCGGGTTATTTTCGAGAGACTTTTGTATCTTTTTGCTGACCCCGGAAGTTATTTTTGGATCACGTGGGTTTATTTTTCTCCAGCCATCAATCTCTGCTGGAAGGTCGATAATTTTAGTAATCGCGACATAGGAACGTGCCACGGTCTCATCGAAAGGACTTTCAATTCTTCGGAACGAAGCGACTGGGAACTTAATGATTGTGCTTTGCATATGTTTTAATATGAATAAGTTAAATAATATTGGGCAAAATAAAAACATGCCTGTTCCGCATGTCTAGCAATAGTCTAAAAATATTCATTAGGCTTGGCTAAATGTTGGCCCAGATTTCTCTATAGCCCCCTGCAGCTTTCACTACCAGAGATCAGTGTGCGGAGCAACCCTGACTCGTATATAATATCCCCTGTTATTTTTAATGTCAAGGACATAATTTCAAAGCTAAGAAGTCGGATCTGGCTACGCGAGATACGACTTCGGGGAAATAAGGAAGTTTGCTATCATTAATTTAATTATAATTAACAATAAAACCATGGACCATAATAACACCACCACGGCGTTTGAATTGCCGGGGAAGAAGATTGCCAAAAATTTAGGGGTCGTGAAGGGGATCATTGTTCGCTCCCGATCGATTTAATTTTAATTATATCCTTACAAACTTGAGAATGTGAGAATGAAAAGTTAAATCTGTAAAACAAAAAAGTGGTGTGGTAAAATAGCTTTGTATGTTTAAACCAAAGACGGAAAGAATCGAATTGTTGGCGCAATTGTTTCCCAAAGTTATAGAAGAGCTTGAAAGTATTTTTGATAAAACCTCGAATGTTTATATTGATTGGCAAAATGTTCTTCACTGGCAAGAAAAAATTGGTTGGCATTTTAAGCTAAAAAGAATTAAGCAATTTCTCGATTCTTTTGATACCATAAAATCGATAAAGATTTACACTGGGACTTTTGAGGGAAACCAACAGTCCGAAGATCAGATTAAAGAGATTAGAGATTCTAAGTATCTTCTGTCGACGAAACCGGTCAAATTGATGAGAATTTCGATTGATGTCTCTAGCGTCTCCGATGATTCGCCGGCTATTCTCAGGAGCTTCATCAAGAAAAATTTCTTAGCGAAGCTTGATATTGAGTCAATCAGATATTTAAATGGCAAACTAGCGGCTCTTAATAAACAGGGGATCTCATATATTGAAGAGCTTAAGTGTAATTTTGATGTCGAGATTGGCCGTGATATGCAAAGAGATTTTGAAGCCGACGGTGTCGAGAACTATATTTTATGGAGCACCGATAGTGATTTTGCCGATCCAATTATGCAAATAAAAAATGATAATAAAAATGCCGTTATTTTTGCCACTTCTGGTAAAGTTGCCCCAGAATTGAACGCGACCGGAGCGCTTGTTTTTGATGTTAAAAAGGTCAGAGAATTTATTTGTTTTCCTAGGGAAATACCGCAAGATATAAAAAACAAAATAGAAGATCTTAAAAACGCCAAAGGGACTCCTTGCGGAGCCCCTAAGCAGTAGAATTAATGATCTTACGATCCTTTATATTATAGGCGTGCGTGTGCGCAAAGTCAAGAGTTATCCACAGGTGTCAAAAAGAAGCATTATTAACTAGATTATTATTAAAATTAAGTAGAAATAAACATGATGGATCATAACAACACCACCACGGCGTTTGAATTGCCGGGGAAGAAGATTGTCAAAAATTTAGGGGTCGTGAAGGGGATTATCGTTCGCTCCCGATCGATTGTCGGGACAATTGGCGGATCGCTCCAAACTATTTTGGGCGGGAATATTAGCCTCTTTACCGAACTTTGCGAAAAAACGCGCGAGGAGGCCTACGAGCTAATGATTAAACATGCTGAGGCGAAGGGGGCCAATGCCATTATCGGCGTGCGTTACGACACCACCGAGCTCTTGCAAGGCGTGACTGAAGTCTTATGTTACGGCACCGCGGTGGTGGTTGAGTAAAAAAAGGATAAAATAACATCCTTACAAACTTGAGAATGTGAGAATGTTATTTTAAAATATAGCAGTGGCGAGCAAATTAAAAACAACCAAACAAATGGAGCGTCATCTCAAGGGGATGGCTAATCATTATCGGATTGGGATATTGTTGCTGGTGGCTGAACAGCCAAGGATCACGCTTGAGGAGATTGCCGACACGCTGAAGGGAAATCTTAAGACCATCGGCGAACATACTCGTCGGCTTTACACCGCCGGCTTAATTAATAAAAAATATAGTGGCAAATTTGTCGAGCATGAGCTCTCGCCCTACGGCAAAATTTTCGTTAAATTCTTACAGTCCTTTCGTCGTCTTTAATTGTCATCCTTACAAACTTGAGAATATAAGAATGAAAAAATTAACTAAAAAAGAGGCGGGGGAATTAACTCAAAGATTTATTGAGGTGGATTTGGTGAAGGAAGCTTGGTATCAAAATATTAAAGAACACGTCTCGGCGATTATTTTGTATGGCTCAACGGCCAAGGGTACCAATCGGCCAGATTCGGATATTGACGTTTTGTTTCTTCTGCCTTTGGAAATTGAAAAGAAATATACAATGGGTGAATATGTTTATCAATTTGAGGGTCGAGAAATAAATATTGTTATTCGTTCGATTGAAAAATTGCGAAAAATTGCTGAAGAAAAAAATGACCCATTTCAAAAAGAAGTTTTTCGTGAGGCGGAGATTATTTTTGATAAGAACGGTGAGGTCACTAGATTGTTATCTGTGCTATAATCAAAAATATGAATAAGAAAAATTTAGTGATTGGAGTTATTGCCATTATTATTGTCGTAGCAATTTGGTGGCTTTGGCCAAAGGGTGCGAATGAGCCGACCAAGATAATTAAGGCCACTTTTGGTTGTGCTGACAATAAGACGATCGAGGCTAAATTTATAAATGGTCAATTGAGAGCCGTAGAGCTTAAATTGAGCGATGGCCGAACGATTAATTTACCGCAAGCCATATCGGCTTCGGGGGCGCGTTATGCCAATGTCGACGAGAGCTTCGTGTTTTGGAATAAGGGTGACACGGCTTTTATTACTGAGGGTGGTGCGACAACTTTTGCCGATTGTGTGACTAAGTGAGGCCTAGGTGTTGATAAAAATATCGCGGGGATTTAATCTCGGTGCTATAATAAAATCGGTCTTTTATTATTAGCTCTAATTAATAATTAATTTTTATGCTTACTTTGCTCTTAGCTAAAGTTTTTGGCATCTATCTTATTATCATTGGGTTGGCGATTATTTTTCGCCGACGCTATTTTCTCTCCGTCTTCGCTGGCTTAGTGGACAATCGAATTTTGCGCATTGTTATTTCGATTGTGGAGCTAATCGCTGGTCTCTTTATTATCCTTACGCACCAGATTTGGTCGTCTTGGCTTACTGGCCTAATTACGCTTATGGGCTGGCTTATGGTTATCGAGGGAACTAGTTACCTCTTTATGTCTGATCGCCGTTTTGCCAAATTGATGAAATTTGTCAATCATAAGGCTGTTTACACTATTGGCGGGATTATTGCCGTTATCATCGGTATCTACTTGACCTACGCTGGTTTTGGCCTTGGCGTGAAGTAGCTAATTCATTTTTAGTAATAAGGTAAAGGCCCTAGTCAGTGCTAGGGCCTGGGGTTACCAATCTATGTGATCAAGCTCTTAACGGCGAAACTTGTCGCCATCAAGTTTTTCTTGATTTTCTCTGATATTATCTTCGATTTCTCGATTTCGATTCTCGGTTTCGAGAATTTTTTCTTCTTTTTCGGTGATCCAGCCCTCTGCTCGTTCGATGAAGTTATCATTATGCGAGGAGGAAATCCTTTCTCTTAGGTCATCAATCTCGTTTTGGAGTTTTTCGATGAACTCCTGACCCTTTTCTATAATTTCTTGCTGGTGGGTGATCCAAGCTTCGGTCTTCTCTCGCCAAGCCTCGTTGCGTTCTCGCCTTTCTTCGCGCTGGGCCTCAATTTGCGAGATAGCCTTTTCCCATATCGTGTTAAGATTATTCCTAAACTCTTGCCGCTGGTCTCTAGTGAGAAGAGCTTCTCTCACGCGCCCCTGATGCTGTTTTACTTCCTCAAGCACTTGATAGGGGTTATCGCCAAAGTCGGCCATCTTCCAAGTCTCACGGATGTCTCGTTCTATTCGATAATAACAACTATTGCATAAGTCCTGATATAAATTGTTTAGACGATCGCTGGCTGCTTTCCATTTGTCCCAGCAGGCCTGGTTATCCTCTTTGGTTAATTTGCCCCGAAGGCTTTTCATTTTTTCGAGGATCGTGGAGAGGTTTTCTCTGGCCCTTCTGATTGTTTCGTTGATTTGGCAGGCTTCCTCGACCTCGTCAACGTCAAAAGGATTCCAAATTAGCATATTGTCGGTGCCGGTAAGACAGACGATGTCGGCGAGGATTTGATTTTTGAGCAATTCGGACCGACTAGCCCTTTCCTCCGATTGTTTTTTGGCGGTGGAACATAGCTCGGAGAATTCTGCCCAGAGTTCCTCTCTGGCTGACCGCTCAAGTGGTTTGAGATTTTTGAACAAATCTCTTACCTCGCGCACTTTTTGCCAAAAGTCCTTGAACTTTCTCTCGTCGAATAGTTTAGACAAGATCGTTATTTCTTGCCTAATCGTCTCATAATTTTCGGTTGACTCGCGGAGCCATTGTTTTTGGTCCATGGGGCGCTCCTTTCTGGGTTGCGGTTGACCAAAAGTTAAACAAGAACACACTGTATATTACCGAAAACGAAACCGAGATTTCGTTGTAAAAGGACTAAGCCTTCCCCCTATTATACTAGATATTTTAAAAGTTGTAAAACAAAAAGATTTGTGGTACAATAGCGACATGAAAGCTAATTACAAAAAGGAACAAGAGATCAATTTTGCCGAAATGACATTAGTGCAGTTTGCGAACTACTATAATAAAAACATTCCGGCCTCTTTCCCGCGGGCGACTAAGGAGGCCCTCGAAGAATTTAAAATTGCTCACGCCGGTCTTTTTGACGCTAAGGGCTTGTGGACTATCGATAAACACCGCCGGCGCTTGATGGACTGGTTGCCGTCTTTTCACTCCGTGGTATAATTAACCTTGTATGAAAAACACTGGCAAAGTTGGTAATAAGGAGGGGCAACCGAAATTTCGGACACCCTCGACCTTTATTGCTAATCAAAGTTTAAAAAATAGTTTTAAGGGAAAAAATTTTAACGCGAACCGTGGCCGATCAATGAAAATGTTTAATCGCGGTAAAGTTTAAACTTGAGGCCGGCTTTTACGTTTTAAAAAAGCAAAACCGGGCACGGGGTGTGTCCGGGGCTTTTAATTAAGACGAGAAAAAATAGGAACCAGAGCCTCCACGACGGAAGGGGGAGAGGGAGGAGAAAGGGGGGAAACCTGTGAAGGCCCTGGTCCGTCTGGGTGAGAGACCAAATGAATTGTAAAAAGGTATAAATCTAATTTGAGTATATCATAATATCTAAAAAAATGCAAGTTTAAGAGGAAAAGATAACCGCCCGCGCCTTGGGGATAGCGCGGGCGGTCGGGGTGACAACCTTGAGTTCTTGCCGATCCTTCCGGGATCGACGAGGCGGAGGGCAATCATATACCGCCCCCTATTTTGTTCAGCAATCTTCACTGCGGGGGTGATGGGGGGCCATCTGTACCTAACTCAAGGGAACTGGAGCGTTCTACCTATAATTATACGTTTGCTTTTAAAATAATCAACCTCTATAATTGAATCATTATGGATAAAAACAAAGCTTTTATTTTGTGGTTCAAAGATCTCGCTATCTCCGACGTGCCTTTGGTTGGTGGTAAAAATGCGGCGCTGGGGGAAATGTTTAATAATTTAGTGCCGACCGGAGTTAATGTGCCCAACGGTTTTGCCATTACCGCCTATGCCTATAATTATTTTTTAGAAAAAACAGGTTTAAAACAAAAAATTAAAGAAGTTTTAACCGATCTCGATACCCATAATATTACCGATTTGCAAAAACGGGGAGCGCTGATTCGAGCGATGATTATTAAAGAAGAAATTCCTGAAGAAATTGCCACCGAGATTATTGCTTCTTATCAAAAATTGAGTGCCAGCTATCATACTAAAAATACGGATGTGGCGGTGCGCTCGTCGGCCACGGCCGAGGATTTGCCGGGTGCTTCATTTGCCGGGCAGCAAGAAACTTTTTTGAATATTAATAACGAAAAGGAGTTAATGCTCGCGGTGCGCAAATGTATGGCCTCACTCTTTACCAATCGGGCGATCTCGTACCGGGTTGATAAAGGCTTCTCAATGTTTGATGTTCTCCTGTCGGTGGGCGTGCAAAAAATGGTGCGCAGTGATATTGGTGCTTCGGGGGTAATGTTCTCGCTCGATACCGAAACTGGTTTTGATAAAGTCGTGGTGATTAATGCCGCCTATGGTTTGGGCGAAATGGTGGTGCTCGGCAAAGTGACGCCCGACGAATATATTGTTTTTAAACCCTCGCTCGAGCGTGGTTATCAAGCTATCCTCTCCAAAACGTTGGGTAAAAAAGATGTTAAATTAATTTATGATAAAAAGGGGACGAAGCAAGTTAAAGTACCGGTGGCCGATTTTGCCAAATTTGCTTTAAACGATGACGAAATTGCTAAACTCGCGATTTGGGGGATGACGATCGAGAAATATTTTTCGAAACGGCATAATCGTTACCAGCCCATGGATATGGAGTGGGCCAAGGACGGCAAAACGGGTGAATTATTTATTGTGCAAGCTCGCCCTGAGACAATTCATGCCGGTGCTGATAAAAATATTTATTCGGAATATATTTTAGAGAAAAAAGGTAAAGAATTGGTTCGGGGCGCGGCCATTGGTTCAAAAATTGCTTCGGGCCGGGTGCGGATCATCCGCGATGCCAAGCAAATGAACACTTTTAAAAAGGGCGAAATTTTGGTGACCGAAATTACCGATCCCGATTGGGAACCGATTATGAAGATTGCCTCGGCCATTATTACCGAGAAGGGTGGTCGCACCAGCCACGCGGCGATTGTCTCGCGCGAACTCGGCGTACCCTGCATTGTTGGTACCGGCAATGCCACCAAGAAATTAAAAAATAATCAACTCATTACCGTTGATTGCTCATCGGGCAAAGATGGTATTGCTTATGAGGGTAAACTTGAATTTGAAATTAAAGAGCATCACTTAGACCGTTTGCCGAAAACACGCACTAAGGTGATGGTGAATATCGGTTCGCCCGAAGATGCCATGCGCAATTTTCATCTCCCGACCTCGGGGGTTGGTTTGGGTCGACTCGAATTTATTATCACCTCTTATATTAAAGTGCACCCCAACGCCCTGCTTGATTATAAAACCTTAAAAACCAGTCGTGATCCGCGGGCTAAGAGAGCGGTCAAGGCGATTGACGAGCTCGCTAAAGAATATAAAAATAAAACCGATTATTATGTGGGCGAATTGGCCGAGGGCGTATCTTTAATTGCCGCCGCTTTTTATCCGCACGATGTCATTATCCGTTTTTCTGATTTTAAAACCAACGAGTATCGCACCTTAATTGGCGGTGACCTGTATGAGCCGGAGGAGGAGAACCCAATGATCGGTTGGCGTGGAGCCTCTCGCTACTACGATCCCAAATTCCGCAAAGCGTTTGCTCTCGAATGTAAGGCCCTCTACAAAGTTCGCCAAGAAATGGGTTTGTCGAATATCATCCCCATGATCCCTTTCTGTCGTACGGTTGAAGAGGCTAAGCAGGTGATCGAGATTATGGAGGAGGCCGGTTTGGATCGCCAGGCCGACCCATCGCTCAAAATTTATGTGATGTGCGAGATCCCCTCAAATGTTACCGAAGCCGAAGAATTTTTGGAAGTTTTTGACGGTATGTCGATTGGTTCAAACGACTTAACCCAGCTTACCCTTGGTCTTGATCGTGACTCAAGTATTATCAACCATATTGCCAACGAGAATCATCCGTCGGTGAAGAAATTGATTGAGGTCGCTATTAAGGCCTGTCGTCGTCACAATAAATATATCGGCATTTGTGGCCAAGCCCCATCCGATTATCCCGAGTATGCCGAATTTCTTATCAAAAACGGGATTGAGAGTATTTCGCTTAATCCCGATACCGTTATCAAAACCCTCCCCATTATCGAAGCCGCCGAGAAAAAATATCCCGGGCCAAGTAATGTGCAAGAATAAAGAATATGTCAACAGAAGATCCATTTAAAGATTCGAATGAAAAAGAAAAGGCCGAAAGCACTTTAGCTGTCTTAAACTTAGATGAACTTTTGACTTATGAAAATCCAAACGCTGAAGAATATAAAAAATTAATAGACGAGGCTTCAGCCGAGGCAGAGTTAGCCGTTTCTAATCCCGGGAGAGCTAAAACTTTATCAAGGTCGGCTGGCGGAGCAGCCTATTTTACAAATTTTTCGATGCATTGGTGGTCTGTTTGTACTCAAAACTTAAAAACAAATGATCTATTAAAATCAAAATTCAATGGGGGAACCCTCGTTAATTTGGGCGCAGGTACTCCGTCACCTTTTTTAGAAATACTTGATAATGGTACGATTATCAATGTTGATAAATATGCTTTTGGGCACTCAGGTATAAAAAAATCGATCGAATTAGTGAAAATGTATACCGAAAAAGAAGGGGGTGTTGATTCTTTTTGTGTCTCGGCTGATATGTTAGATTTTATCTCGAGGTTACCTAGTAACTCAGTAAACATTGAAGTTGATGGTGTTGATTATGATATAATTCACAATCCTGAATACCATAAGGCTTTAGCCAGAGAAATATTAAGGGTTACAAAAAAGGGGGGATTAGTGATTGGCACTCAATCTAATCCTTTGTATTTTGCCAAGGAATTGCCCCGGGTAAAGATGATTAATGGAGAGATTTTAGAAAAAGAATAAATAAAATATGAAAACAATATTTTTTGAATTAGAGAATTGGGAGAAGGAGTATATAAAAGGAGATGATTTTGTTTTTATTGATGGGATATTGTCAGAAGACAAATTACCAGCCGAAACTGACGCCGAAATCATTTCCGTTTTTGTAAACTCCGTCATTAACGACAAAGTTTTGGCTCATTTTCCTAACTTAAAATTAATTTGCACTCGTTCGACCGGTTATGATCATATCGATATCGAAGCCTGTAGGGCCAAGGGCGTGGCCGTAGCGACGGTGCCCAGTTATGGCGAGGA